>LSQX01188872.1_pt1 | contig 31173 bp, 25 predicted proteins | sample 654561 | NCBI WGS metagenome assembly LSQX01 (sample SAMN04489861, study PRJNA283612) | anaerobic digester metagenome | isolation source: 4 biogas reactors fed with cattle manure at either 37C or 55C with and... | place: Denmark: Kongens Lyngby | collected 2014 | reverse complement strand
ACTCCATTCAAAAATACCATGAATATTCTAAGGATTTTACTCACACTCGTCTTTGGCATTTCCTTATCCTCCTGCCAAATGGGGAACAAAGAAAAAGCAGGAGAAGGCGGGCTCAGCGGCACCCTGCACATCATCCACGCAGGCAGCCTCACCTACCCTGTTAAGCGCATAACCGAAGCCTACAAGGCAGAGAACCCCGGTGTGGAAGTTCTTACGGAAGCCTGGGGCAGTAAGGCCGGCGCAAGGCGAATCATGGAACTTGACACCCCCTGCGACCTCTTCCTTTCGGCCGATTACATGGTCATCGAGCATATGCTTATCCCCGCTCACGCAAGCTGGAACATCAAGTTTGCCGCCAACGAAATGGCCATCGTATATACTTCGAAGTCCCGCTATGCTGAGGAGATCAACGTCGCCAACTGGCATGAGATCCTGCTGCGCCCCGATGTGCAGATCGGCCGCAGCGACCCAGACCAGGACCCTTGCGGCGTTCGGGCCGTATTCACTTCCAAACTGGCAGGCCTGTATTATCATGATGAATCCCTTCCCAACAGCCTGCTCAACAAGGACCGTCAGAACATTCGCCCAAAGGAAACAGACCTGATCGCATTACTTGAAACCGGACAGGTCGACTATATCTTCCTTTATCGCAGCGTTGCCCAACAGCATAGGTTTCCTTATCTCATACTTCCCGACGAGCTGAGCCTGGGCAATCCCCACCTTGAAAACTGGTATGCACAGGTGTCGACCCAAACCCTCGGTAGCAGCCCCGGAAGCACCATCACCGAAACAGCTCAGCCTATGGTCTACGGTTTGACAATTCCCTCCAAGGCACAGAACCTGCTTTTGGCAGAATCTTTTTCTGCCTTTCTTCTGGACACGAAAAAAGGCGGAAAAATCCTGGAAGACCTTGGGCAGCCCAGCGTGGTGCCTGCACCAAATCCATATTACGAGCTATTGCCTGAAAGTCTGAAACCTTTTGCCAAACACGTTAAGGAGTAAACAAGAAACCAACCCGGTTTCTATGGGATTGGAATGGAAATTATGTTCAGGAAAGATAAAGTGTAGTAAGTCCTGTTCAGGTCAATGGGTCTTGTAATGCGATCCAATGATCCTGAAAAACCATTTGGGAGGAAGGGCCCTGTTTAGAAATACCGCAAGTTTTTGATCAAAGGAGGCCACAATGTAACGGTGACGGGGATTTCTCTTGCCAACAATGGAGGTCACCTTTTTGGCCAATACATCTGCTTTCAGCCCACTCCCTTCATCCTTTTCAATTACATCAAGGGTTCTAAAAAACCGCTCCTTGTAATCGCTATCTGGCGTCTTTTCCACCAAGCGGCGGTTTTTTGTAAATCCGGTATCGAAATCCCCGGGATTCAACATAACCACATTAATGCCATGCCTTGAAACTTCATACCTTAGGGCTTGCATCAAACCTTCCAGGCCAAACTTACTGGCCGAGTAAAAACCCTGAAAAGGTATGCCCATCAGGCCTGCAATAGAACCAACTGAAAGGATCATTCCTGCTTTCTGCCTGCGCATATGGAACAGGACACTTCGGCTGCACCGGTAGGCCCCAAGCACAATGGTCTCAAACTCCATCTTCGCCTCCTCTTCGGTGAAGTCCTCAAGGGCACCTGCCAGGCCAAAACCCGCATTGTTAATCAGCACGTCGATGCGCCCCTCCCTGTCAACGATCGTCTGAACCGCCTGCTTTACTTCTTCCTCTACGGTAACATCCATCTTCAACACCTGAACCCCTTCCGTTTTAAAACCCGGCCGGCGGCTGCTGCCATAAACCACATGGCCCTGACCGCTGAGGGCCTCAGCCATGGCCTTACCAAATCCTGATGATACCCCTGTGATGAAAATGACTTTCCCCATGGTTTCCTTGCTGTTCCAATAATTTATTCAATTACTCCAAGTTCCCTGCTCACTTGGGCAATGGTGTCAATGGCATAATCAAGCTGCTCGTGGGTATGGGTAGCCATTAGCGAGAACCGTATCAGGGTGTCTTCCTTCTTAACGGCAGGCGAAAGCACAGGGTTGGTAAAGATGCCCCGTTCCAGAAGGATTTGCGTCATTTGCATGGTTTTGATGTCATCGCGGACATACAGGGGAATGATGGGGGTTTCCGAATGGCCGGTATCAAATCCCAGGTGTTTAAAGGCCTGATGTGCCTTGCGGGTAAGCTCCCAAAGCTTCTCGATCCGTTCAGGTTCCCTTTTGATGATTGTCAGGGCAGCGACCACACTGGCGGCTGAAGCCGGCGTGATACTGGCACTGAAGATTAGGGGCCGCGAATGGTGCTTCAGAAAATTGATGGTATCCTTGTCAGAGGCAATAAAACCACCAATGGAGGCCAGCGACTTGGAAAAGGTTCCCATGATCAGGTCTACCTCATCAGTCAGGCCAAAGTGGGATGCAGTCCCCGAGCCATGCTCCCCGATTACGCCCAAGGCATGGGCGTCGTCAACCATGATCGAGGCATTGTATTGCTTGGAAAGCCTGACGATATCTGGCAGTTTGACAATATCCCCTTCCATCGAAAAAATGCCATCCACCACAATCAGCTTGACATGTTCAGGATCACAATGCAACAGTTTGTGCTCGAGCGATTCCATGTTGTTGTGGGCATATTTCAGCACTTTGGAAAATGCAAGCCGGCTGCCTTCGATGATCGAGGCATGATCAGAGTCATCAAGCAATATGGTGTCGTTACGGCCTGTCAGGGCAGGCACCACACCCAGATTGACCTGGAAGCCCGTGCTGTACACAAGCGCTTCTTCCTTTCCCACAAAACGGGCCAGCATCTCCTCCAGTTGCAGGTGAATATCGAGTGTGCCGTTCAGAAAACGTGAACCTGCACAACCCGTGCCATACACCTCTATGGCTTTGCGCGATGCTTCCTTCACCTCAGGGTGATTGGTAAGCCCCAGGTAACTGTTCGAGCCAAACATCAAAACCTTCTTCCCGTTGACGATCACTTCTGTATCCTGATCCGATTCTATAGCCCTGAAGTATGGATAAACCCCCATGGCTTTCACCCGCTGTGGCAGGTCGTATTGTGAGAGCCTTTGTTGAAGAAGCTTCATAGACTTTCTTTTGATTGGTAATAACTCAAAAACAGTTGGAAAACAAATTCCAAATTTAGGTCTTTTTTTTTATCAAAACCACAGCAAGGGGAAAGCATCCTTATCGATTTACTTTCAGCATATTCCGCAGCCTGACCAATTCAAAAACCAATTGACTTTAAGGGTTTGTTTTCAAAAAACCAACCCAGCCATGGTTCCAAAACCAATTTCCATTTTCATTGGCATAATGGTCACCCTTACACCGCTTCTCTTCCCTGCCTGCAAATCTCCTCAGAACCAGATGAAAGACACCATAGTGTACCATTAAAATATCCAAAGCAAAAACATAGAAGCCAGAAATATTTAAGTCTGGCTTCCCCCTGCTTATGACCCCAAGGACTCCTGTGATTCTATTTATATACACGACGGGCAAAACGTTTTCAAGGCGGCCACTTCCTATGCGGGCATTGCCTGGAGAATGGACTCGGTAATGATGAGCCTGCTTGAACTTGGGCTGATCCGCCCGCCTATTGTAGTAGCCATCTGGAATTCTCCCAAACGCTTCCAGGAATATATGCTCGCCGAGCCACACTATCAGATCCTTGCCTTGCGCGAAGCCGAACAATCAGAGGAAGAACAACTCTCCGACAAATAGCTGAAATTCTTTTTTGAAAATCTGAACCCATTCATCCATATGGAATACAGCACAAAAAAGGAGACCTCATCCACCTTCATTATGGGTTCAAGCATGGGCGGACTGATTTCGCTTTATCATCCTTCTCAGGCAGGGGTCGACTCCATCCGTTCAGAAAAGGGTTACCTCAAGGGATAAAATTGGGAGCCCTACCAGAGCGATGGCGCCGATCCCAATGAAGCCTCCTGGCGCGACCGCCTCCACTGGCCCCTGGCGTTCCTGCTTGGGAAAAACCAGAAATGATTACCTTTGCAGGTATATGTCAGAAAAGAAAAAAATCGCCTTCCATACCCTGGGCTGCAAGCTCAACTTTTCAGAAACCTCCTCTATCAGCCGCCAGTTTGGAGGGGAGGACTATGAACAAGTGGAATTCTCGGAAGCCGCCGACATTTATGTGATCAACTCCTGCTCCGTCACCAAGCATGCCGAAAAGACCTGCAAAGCCCTGATCCGCAAGGCTATGAAGACTAATCCCAATGCCCACGTAGCAGTCATTGGCTGTTTCTCACAAATCAACCCTGAAGAACTGCGCTCCATTGAAGGCGTGGATGTGGTTCTGGGCAATGCCGACAAGTTCAACCTTTTCGAACACATCAAGGATCTGGATAAGAGCCGTGCCCCGGAAGCCCCGGTGGATGTCCGGGTGCATGAACCCGAAGCTTTCATCCCTTCCTGGTCGTCTGACGACCGTACCCGTTCCTTTTTTAAAATTCAGGATGGCTGCGATTACTTCTGCAGCTACTGCACCATCCCGCTGGCCAGGGGACACAGCCGCAGCAACACCATTGCCGCAACCCTCGAAACGGCAAAATCCATTGCAGGCACCAACATGAAGGAGGTCGTGCTCTCAGGCGTAAACATCGGCGATTTTGGAAAGCTTAACAACGAAACCTTTTACGATTTTCTTAAAGAACTGATAAAAATTGAGGGCATTGCCCGCATCAGAATCTCATCAGTGGAACCCGACCTGCTTCATGATGAGATCATTGAACTGGTAGCGGCTGAGCCTAAGCTCATGCCGCACTTTCACATCCCCCTGCAGTCGGGCAGCGATGCGGTGCTCAAGGCCATGGGCAGGCATTACGACACGGCCCTCTTTGCTTCCAGGGTAGAAAAGATTCGCTCTTTAATGCCACACGCCTGCATTGCCGCTGACCTCATCGTGGGCTTCCCAGCCGAAACGGAGGATTTGTTCGGCGAGTCGATGGATTTTGTGGGAAACACCGAAATCTCCTATATCCACGTCTTTTCTTACAGCGAACGCGAAAATACCCGCGCCCTGAACATTAAGGACAGCGTGCCCCCCACTCAGCGCCATCACCGCTCAAGGCAGATGCAGCAACTATCGGACCTTAAAAAACAGGCATTTTATTTAAATAACAAAGGATACAAAGCCCGGGTCCTTTGGGAAAAAGACAACACACAGGGCTTTATGCACGGCTTCACCGACAATTACATCAAGGTAAAGACCCCTTACGACCCCCGGCGTGTCAATCAAATTGAGGACATCCTACTGAACCATTTGGACTCGGACGGGGTTTATTTAATATGATTATGAATCAGAACCTTCCCGACCTTGAATGGCTTTGTCGTCAGGTCCGCGATCTGGCGCGGGAGACCGGAGGTTTTATCCGCCAGGAAGTCGACCGCCTGCACCATACTCAGGTCCAGACCAAAAGCCTGCATAATTTTGTCACTTACGTGGATAAGGCCTCCGAGCAACAACTGGTGGCCCGCCTGCAGCAGCTCTTGCCCGAAGCAGGCTTTATTGTGGAAGAGAATACAATCGACAAGCAGGGAGAAAGCCTGCAATGGGTCGTTGACCCCCTGGACGGCACCACCAACTTCATCCACGGGGTTCCGGTTTTCAGTATCTCCATTGCCCTGATGAAGGATAAGGAGATCCTCCTGGGGGTGATTTACGAGATCAATCTGGATGAATGTTTTTGGGCGGTCAAGGGCAAGGGTGCCTTTCTCAACGTTGAGCCCATCCGCGTCTCCAAGGCACCCACCGTCCACGACAGCTTGCTGGCCACAGGATTCCCGTACTACGATTACGAAAGGCTCGATCACTATATGAAGCTTTTCACCTGGTGCCTGCGTAACTCGCACGGGGTGCGCCGTATGGGCAGCGCAGCCATCGATCTGGCCTTTGTTGCCTGCGGGCGCTTCGATGGCTTCTTCGAATACAGCCTCAGCCCCTGGGACGTGGCCGCAGGTACCCTCTTGGTCCGAGAAGCCGGAGGACAAGTCACTGACTTCAGCGGAGGCGACAACCCCGTGTTCGGGAGAGAGATCATCGCTACCAATAAACTTATTTTTGACGAATTGCTCGAAAAAGTGCAGGAAGCTTTTATATAAGCCGCATATATGGAATTGTTCAACGACACCTTCCTTGAATTTGCCGCCATGCTGGCCCTGGCGGTCGGGGCAGGTCTTATCGGACGTTTCCTTCGTCAACCCCTTATCGTTTCCTTTATTGCCGTGGGACTCCTGGTAGGCCCCTATGGCCTGAGCCTCCTCCAGTCCGACGACCAGGTGCACCTGCTCTCGGAGATGGGCATTGCCGTCCTGCTTTTTGTGGTGGGCCTCAAGCTCGACGTGAGCCTGATCCGCTCCACGGGAAAGGTAGCCCTTTATGCCGGCCTTGGCCAGGTACTCTTCACTTCCGTGTTCGGCTTTCTGCTCAACCGCTGGATGGGCTTCGACATGGTGGTTAGCATTTACGTGGCCGTGGCACTCACCTTTTCTTCCACCATTATCATCGTCAAACTGCTGTCTGACAAAAAGGAGATAGACACCTTGCACGGCCAGATCAGCATCGGCTTTCTCATCGTGCAGGACATCGTAGTGATCATCGCCATGATCGCCCTCTCGGCCATGGGCACCCCTTCTGAATACCCCCTCTGGCAAGAAATTGCCATCGTCGTGCTGAAAGGCATCGGACTGATTGTGCTGATCATTTTGCTGATGCGCTTTGTATTGGGCTGGCTTACTTCTATGCTGGCCCGAACCCCTGAGTTGTTGGTACTGTTTTCATTAACCTGGGCCATCACCCTGGCTGGATTCAGCGATTTCCTGGGCTTCAGCAAGGAAGTGGGGGCCTTCCTTGGCGGAATATCGCTGGCTTCCACTCCATACAGGGAAGTCATTGCCGGAAGGCTCACCTCTGTCCGTGATTTCCTGCTGCTGTTCTTCTTCATCAGTCTGGGCAGCCAGGTCAACGTGCCCCTGCTGGGCGAACAGATATTCCCCGCCGTGGTGCTTTCCCTCTTTGTCCTCATTGGCAACCCCATCATTGTCATGGTCATCCTGGGGCTGATGGGATACCGCAAAAGAACAGGCTTCCTGGCCGGCCTCAATGTAGCCCAGATCTCTGAGTTCTCGCTGATCCTGGCGGCCCTGGGTCTCAGCCTTGGCCAGATCAACGAAGAGACCCTGGGATTGATCACCCTGGTGGGACTCATCACAATTGGCATCAGCACCTACCTGATCATGTATTCCCACCAAATCTACGAGAAGGTATCATTCCTGCTCGACGTATTTGAAAAAAAGGTGCCCACCACCGAGCTGGGCGATGAGAACCTGGCACACAGACCCTTTGATATAATCATCTTCGGGCTGGGGTTGTACGGCAACAGCATCGCCAAAAGCCTTGAGAAGGCAGGATTTAAGGTGTTTGGGGTAGACTTCGATCCCAAAGCAGTGAAACGCTGGAAGAAAAAGGGAAGGGCGGCCCAATACGGAGATGCCGATGACCCTGAACTCCACGAGATCCTGCCCCTCAGCGCCCAGTGCATCATCTCGACAATCACCGACAAACAAATCAACTTTGCCCTGATCAAATATCTGAAACTCGGTGACTTCAAGGGGCACATCGCCATGACCTCCTATACTGGCCGTACCGCCAAGGAGCTGGAAAAAGCGGGCGCCGACCTGATCCTTTTGCCCTTTGCCGATGCCGCCGAAGGCATTCCCGAAAAACTCAAATCACTCAAAAAAAAGGAAGAATAAGAATTTTTTCTTAGGTTTGTCCTTTACAACACCAAATCAAAGTACCCATTATGAAAAAGATCCTTTTCATTATCTTGCCTGTATTGCTGATGCTGGCCTGCAACCGCCTCGCCGAAAAACCAAGCGAGGAAGCAAGTCCCGTCAGCGCACAAACCATCAGCACCCTGACTGATGCCTTGATTGAAACCCATGGCGAAGCCTCCAGCTTCCGCATCGAACGCGGCATCAGCCAGGCTGCCTCCCTCTGGCGAAGCAGCGATGGCAGCGTGGAAGATTTTGAAGCCTTTGTGCTGGAAAATTTCATTGCCGACCCCGCCGAACTCGACCTGGTATTCGACCGAATGGCCACCTACCTGGAAAACATCTACGGATACAACAACCGGATGACCATCGAACTGAATCGTATCATCCACGAGGATCGTGGCCCAATCCACAAACTCGACCAGGTCTTTGGCGCCTACAGCCCCACGGCCCACCTCCAGGAAGACCTCTACAACAACAAGGTGGCTTTTATCGTGGCCCTCAACTTTCCCTATTACTCCCTGGAGGAAAAAAATGAGCTGGGCGGCGAATGGGATGCCCGCCAGTGGGGCTTTGCCCGCCTGGGAGAAATGTTTACCGCCAGGGTGCCCCCGCGCCTGCTCCAGGAAATGAACGAGATCTACAGCGCCGGCCGCCTCTACATCTCCGAATACAACATCTTCGCAGGACAGTTGCTCAACGAAGCAGGCGAAAAACGCTTCCCCGAAGACATGAAACTGCTGGCCCACTGGAACATCCGCGACGAGATCAAATCGAACTACGCCCTTGAGGATGGCCTCGAGAAACAGGAGATGCTCTACAATGTAATGCTCCACATCATCCGCCAGGACATTCCCAAACAGGTCATCAACAATCCCGCTTATCAGTGGAACCCCTTTACCAATGAGCTCTTCCGCGATGGGCAAGCCGTTGAATGCGAGCCCGAAGACCTGGAGCGCTACGAGCACCTGCTGGCCAACTTCCAGGCTTTGCGCAATGTCGACCCCTATTATCCAAACCTCGATACCTATATCAAGCGCCGCTTCGATGCCGATATGGAGATTCCCCTTGAGGAAGTGGAAGCCCTTTTCAGGGAATATGCTGCCTCGCCCCTGTTGCGTGAGGTGGGGCAGATCATCAGCCGGCGCCTGGGCCGACCCCTGCGCCCCTTCGACCTCTGGTACGATGGATTCACTTCCCGCAGCAGCATCCCCGAAGACGACCTGACGCACATCACCCAACAGCGTTACCCCACCCCAAAGGACTTTGACAACGACCTGCCCCGGATTCTCAGGGAAGCAGGCTTCCAGAACCAAACCGCTGAGTTCATCGCCTCCAAGGTCGATGTAGACCCCGCCCGCGGCTCGGGCCACGCCTGGGGCGCATCCATGCGCGACATGCCCTCACACCTGCGCACCCGCATCGGACCCAATGGGATGGACTATAAAGGTTATAATATCGCTGTGCACGAATTCGGCCACAACGTCGAGCAAACCATCAGCCTGCAAATGGTCGACAATTATATGATCAACGGGGTGCCCAACACAGCCTTCACCGAGGCCCTGGCCTTTATGTTCCAGTCGCGCGACCTCCAGTTCCTCGGGATGCAACAGGACAACCCCATGAAAGAGACCCTCGATGTGCTCGATATCTTCTGGGACAACTACGAAATGATGGGCGTTTCCCTGGTCGATATGACCGTCTGGAAATGGCTTTACGATCATCCTGAAGCCACCTCCGCCGAACTGAAGGAGGCCGTAATCCGCATTGCCACAGACATCTGGAACGAATATTATGCCGATGTGTTTGGCGAAAGCGACATTCCCCTTCTGGCCATTTATTCGCATATGATCCAGTCGCCCCTTTACCTGATGAACTACCCCTACGGCCGCCTGATCATGTTCCAGCTGGAAGATTATTACCGGGGCAAGGACTTCGCCGCCGAAACCCAGCGCATCTTCTCCCTGGGCAGGCTCACCCCCCGCCACTGGATGGAACGCGCCGTGGGCCAGCAGATCAGCAACCAGCCCATCTTCCAGGCCGTGGAAAAAGCCGTTGGCGTGATAAAAGAACAATCGTAAACGGATCAGAAAACAGCTCTGCACCCCAAGGAATTAACCAAAGGGTTAACCCCATAAAACAGCTGCCCCCAACAAGGACGGCTGTTTTATTTTTAATTATCTGATAATAAGGGGTTTCAATCTGAATGACCGCTTTTTCTCCTGTTCTTGCCTGATTCAAAATTCTATCAGGGCCATAGTTTATACGGAGTTAATACGGAGTTTATACGGTTTAAAGCGTATAAACTCCGTATTAACTACGAGTAAGGCTAGGATTTTCATTGGCATGATCCCGGTCATTTTCTGTTTTGGCCAGGTTCAAATAGGTGGTGTCAAAAAAAAACAAACCAAAAGAAATAAGAATTTTTCTATCCAAAAAAACCTATAGAAAAAAACAAAATATAAAAAAACATGCTTACTTTAGCCTTTCCTTTCAGGGAAAAGGCAAGTCCTGGCAGATAAATGAATTCTTCCATGAATAGAAAATTCCAAATGAAAAGAAACCTGAAAAAAATTTCCGTTCCATTCTTCCTTGGGATGATTGGCCTGCTATTCCTGCAGTCCTGCGCCAGCATCCCGAAAGGAGCAACACCCGTAAGTCCTTTCTACAAGGAGCAATACCTTGGGAATTGGTATGAAATTGCCCGGCTGGATTTCCGCTTTGAGCGCGGCCTGAACAATACCACGGCCGAATACACCCTCAACGAGGATGGTACGATAAAGGTTGATAATCAGGGTTATAATTATGAAAAGGCTGAATGGCGACAGGCCATCGGGAAGGCCAAATTCCGCGGGGATGAGGACGTGGCCGCCCTGAAGGTCAGCTTTTTCGGGCCGTTCTATACGGGCTACAATGTCATTGCCCTCGATAAGGACTACCAATACGCCCTGGTGGCAGGCAGGAACCTCGATTATTTGTGGATACTGTCGCGCAGGACCACTATTCCCGAGGAGATCAAAAAACAATACCTGAAAATCGCCGCCGATTTGGGATATGAGACAGATGAGCTGATCTGGGTGGAGCACAACCGGAATTAAATCTTAACTTTGGATCACATCATTGCATCTGAACCATGAACAATTTCTGGAGAACCATCATTGCGGCCTTTGGGGCGCATAAGCTGGGCGGGGGTTGTTGCAGCACCATCCTGATCTTCATCCTGCTGTTCATCCTGCTGGGCTATTGCAGCGGGGGCTGATCCCAGGCCCGTCCAATCCGCAGTAAGCCGGATATGGAAAATCCTTTAACTATCATTACCGGCGGGCAAACGGGGGTGGATCAGGCAGCCCTGCAAGCCGCCGGGGATGCCGGACTTGAAACGGGTGGCTGGTGTCCGCCGGGCAGGCTTTGCGAAAGCGGGGTCATTCCACCCGAATTCCCTTTGCGGGAAACGGAAAAGGAGTTTAGTGATCGAGCCCCGGATATTCCCCGTTCGCTGAGGACGGAACGGAATGTCAGCGAGGCCGGTGCGGTGCTGATCCTGATTCCCGGAGAAATGGTTCCGGACCCGGGCACCCGCTGGACCCGCGAATGCGCCTCCCATTTCCGTAAGCCTTTGTTGGTGGCTGACCCCTTCGATGAATCTAACATTGAGATCATCTTCCAGTGGATCAGGGCCTGCCAGCCCAAAGCCCTTCACGTGGCAGGCCCTGCCGAGAGCCGTTGCCCGGGCATTTTCGATCAAACGTATTCCCTGCTGAAAAAGGTCTTCTTGCTGTTGATCAAGGAATGATCCCTTTCGGGGAGGTCTATTCGGGCACGACGTTCAGGATGAGCCGCTGACGGATGTCGCGTGAGGAGGAGCCGATCAAAATGCGAAATTCTCCGGGCTCGATCACCTGCTTTAAACCCTCATCCAGCATTGAAAGCATTTCAGGGGTGATGGCAAAGCGAACTTCGGTCGATTCTCCGGCTTTGAGGTGAATTCGCTGAAAGCCTTTCAGTTCCATCACGGGGCGGGCCAGGCTGGCGAGCTCATCGCGCAGGTAGAGCTGCACCACCTCATCCCCTGCCCTTTCGCCTGTATTGGTGACCCTCAGTGAAACCCAGGCCGTATCGCCGGTTTGAATGGCAGGGTTTTCAAGGCGGGCATCGGAATAGCTAAAGCTGGTATAGCTGAGGCCATATCCGAAAGGGAATAAAGGCTGTCCCGTAAGGTTCAGATAATCGTCGCCCCGCCCGGTGGGCTTGTGGTTGTAGACCAGGGGCAGCTGACCCTCGTGCACGGGCCAGGTCACGGGCAGGCGGCCCGAGGGGTTGAAATCTCCAAACAAAGCTTCGGCCACAGCCCGCCCCCCTTGTTCGCCGGGATACCAGGCGGGCAGGATGGCGCCGGCCTCATCCATCCAGGAGGTCATGGTCACCGGGCTTCCTCCAATAAGGACCACCACGACAGGAGTCCCGGTGGCCGCCACCCTAAGGATCAGTTCTTCCTGCCGGCCCGGCAAGCCCAGCAAGGCCCGGTCGCGAAACTCCCCTTCCTCTATGCCCACCACCACGATGCCCACCTCGCTGTTTTCGGCAAGGGCGACAGCCTCTTCCAGGCTACGGTCTTCATTTTCAACGCCCACATCCCATACAAGCCTGAACCAGGCATTGCCCCTGGGCTCGGAATATTCAATCAACAGCTCATATTCACGATCCTTTTCAAAATGAACATCAGCCAGGCTAAGCCTGCGGCCCCTCTGAATTGTATTGTCTATCAAAAGTTTACCATCCAAAAACAGCCTGTAACCATCGTTTCCGTCAATGCCGATGCGGAAAGTGCCTGTTTCAGGGGCACGGATCTTGCCGGACCACCTGACAGAATAGAAGTCATTATTAAGTCTCTCAGGGTCAGGGCCAAAGAGGGTCCACTGAAAATTCACCTGCTGATCCACCCGCGTAAAGGCAGGCAGGCCTTCCAGGCTGGCATTGGGAAAATATTCGCCCAGCAGGCCTGGCTGCTTCGTCTCATTCTCAATAAAGAACAAGGTTTCTGAGGGCACGGCCACAAAGGCTTCGGGGTCGCGCTCACAGCCCTGGGCATAGCGGACTTCAGCATCGGGACCGAGCAGGTTTTGAATGCCCTCGAGGATGCTCACCGGCTTGTTTCCCGGGCCGCTGTAGCCGCCCAACCTGGCCTCGGCTGCGTCGGGGCCAATGACGGCAATGGATTTGAGGTCTTTGGAAAGCGGAAGCAGGGCCCGGTCATTTTTCAGCAAGACCAGGGATTGCCTGGCTGTTTCCAGGGCAAGGCGGCGATGATCTGGATGGCCGTTCCACAGGGCCGCTTCTTCAGGGTTCACGTATGGATTCTCAAACAATCCCAGTGCAAACTTCAGCCGCAGCACCCTGGCCACGGCCTCGTCTATCACTTCCTGCGGGATGCTGCCATCGAGGAAAGGGGGCATAAAAAGTTTGTGGTGGTCGTAGCTGGTCTGGAAAATCACATCGAGTCCGGCGGGAATGGATTGGGCCGTGGCATCGGGATAATTGGCGGCGGTCATATGCAAAACGTTGGCGCCGCCCGTGGCCCCGGCATCGGAGATGACAAAGCCCTGGAAACCCCACTCATCCCTTAAGATCTTGTTAAGCAGCCAGTCGTTGGCCGTGGCGGGGGCCCCATCCACGGAATTGTAGGCAGTCATGATGGATCGGGAGCCGCCCCTTCTGATACAGGCCTCGAAGGGCGGGAAATGGATCTCCCGCAGAAAACGTTCATTGAAATGGATGGGATGGCTGTCGCGTCCGCCATCGCCCACATTGGCCACGAAGTGCTTGGGGGTGGTGATGATGCCCATCCCTTCAAAAGCCGAAACAAAGGCCACGCCCATTTCGGCTGCCAGGAAAGGGTCTTCGCCATAGGTCTCCTCTGTGCGCCCCCAGCGAACGTCACTGGCAATGTTCACCACGGGCGACAGCACCTGTCGGATGCCCCTGGAGCGGGTCTCGCGGGCAATGGCGCTTGCCACTTCATACATCAGAATGGTGTTCCACGAAGCTGCCAACCCGATGGCCTGTGGAAAGGCGGTGGCGCCTTCGCGGACCAGCCCGTGCAGCGCCTCATCGAAAGGAATGATGGGGATGCCCAGACGGCTCTCCTCCAGGAAGTAACGCTGGATGGAATTGATCTTTTCGGCCATTTCCCTGGCGTTGCTTCCCGGGGCATAGGCAAGTCCCTGCTGGGCTGCATCGTCCGTATTTCCTTCCGTGTGGACCTGGAAGCCAAAGATCCCAGCCTGGAATTTTTGGGGATCGTCGCCCAGGTCGCCGGGGATCATAAACAACTGCCAGAACTTTTCCTCATGGCTCATTCGCGAAAGCAGGTCCTGCACCCGCTCTTCCACAGGCAGGCCGGCATTGCGGTAAGGCTGCCCATTTCCCGAAAGGGAGATCAGGACAAGAAAAAAGGCCAGCAGCAGGATCTTCATTTTCAGGCTATTAAACTGAATATTATTTTACCACTATTTCGTCCACGAACACCCAGGCATCGCCCCCGGCGGAAGGGTGCCAGTCGAACAATTTCAGGGGGCCCTTCACATCAAACTTCACATACCGGAAAGATTCAGCAGGCGCCTCGAAAGAAAACAAGCGGTTTACCGGTTCATTGCGCTGGTCGCCAGGGACTTCGATGGTGTTGATGGCAGAAAATTTTTCTCCATCGGAAGAAACCAGGCAGGTCACCGAGACGGGGTGCAAGATCCAGCTCTTGGGGTCCCAGAGGGTGCTGATCTCGAATTGGGAGGCATTTACAACTTCCTCTAAATCAAGGACCAGCGAGAAGTTCATGCCTTCCCAGCCCAGCCAGTGGACCTTATAATCGTTGGCGCCCCTGACGCCATTGGTCAGGAAGGCCAGCTCGCCCCCGCTGTATTTCTCAGCGGGAAGGGGATCGGCAGTTACCGGTTTGCGAAAAGCCAGGTTCCCCTCCACCTGCACGTCGATAAAGCGTTGGGTCGATTCGTAGTAATCCTGGGGAGTCAGTCCCGATTCATTGATATTGGCCACCTGCGCCTCCTGGCTGGTCTGGTAAAACGTTTCCAGCATAGCCACCATCTCAGGACGGGGAAGGAAATCGCCCTCCACTTCGCGGTACCATCCCCTTTCACCAAACATATCGTTCTTGCCGATTTCCATTATTGCATACTGCAGGGGCAGTCGGGCGGTGCGGACGTTCAAAAGAAATTCAGGATTTTTGGCCACCGCCTTTTCAGCACGTTCGAAATAATCGTTGTATTCCTCAATCAGGGATTCTGACAAAAAGGTATGCTGGTAATTGGTGGGCGGTCCATAGATATCGAGCCATTCACCCGTTTTTTTGATCTCCCTTTCCAGGGCATAGATGTATTCCCTGATCCATTTGCCCGCGGGCCCATAAAACCCATCGGTAAATTCTTCGATGATGGCTTCCACATCAGCCTCAGGGTTCCAGAGCAGCTTGGCCAGCAGGTAGCCTTTCAGTTCCGAAAATTCGTGGCCCACCCCGGTATTGGTCTGCTGAAAATGCTCGCTGACATTGTTGTTCACAAAAAGCTGAATATTGGGCTGGAGCACGTGCAGGTTTGGGAAAGGGCTTGTGTGGTGGGCAAAATCGACCGTATAATCCCAGAGATAAATGTGGTTGGTGATCTTACCCCAGTCTTCCAGGTCTTTCAGGAAAGAGGCGCTGCTGGGGTCGGTGGCGATGGGCTGGCTGCGGTTGAGCTCAATGGTGCAGAGCATCACCTGCACATTGTCGCGCGGACGGGTCTTCACAGGGGCCTGGCGGCTGTACTGGTACGCCAGGGTGGAAATGACCTTGTCGGGAAAAGTGTCGGCCACCCGGTTCACGAAACGAATGATGGGGCCGGCAGGGCTGCCTTCCCCGGCAATGACCTTGCTGCAGGCCTCGCACTGGCAATACGAGAAGTTGTCGTCCTGGCTGACGGACCACACCTGCTGATCGGGCTGCAGGGCCATTTCCTCTTTCAGCCTTTCGACCACCAGGTCAAGGACCTCAGGATTGGACAGGCAGAGCTGGTCAATGATGCGCTTGCCATTCATATAGGCAAAATATTCGGGATTCGATTCAAAGTATTCCTGCCAGGGGATGAGGCGATGGAAGGTGTGAACGTAATAGCCCCGGGCAAACATATCGTCGATGGTGTGGAGGCGGTTGAAATCACGGTAATCGGCGTCGGCAGTGAATTGCCCGTTCACGTTGCGGTAGGTATTGGGCGAGGCATCCTGAATATTGATCTCCGGAAGGATAACATTTTTATTTTCAGAGATTACCACGTATTGCGGGCTGTAATAGCGCACGCCCAGGAATTTCTCCAGGACCTCCCCCACTCCGTATACGCAGCCCCTTGCATTCCCGCCCCGGATGATCAGGTTGGAGCCCTCATTTTGAATGGAAAAAGCATCGCCGTTGACCATATCCTCGCTCTGTGTTATGACCACCACATTTTCTGCCCCTGGTTCATTGGTACACACCATCGGAATTTCGCAGCCTGAGATTTTCAGGATGTGGTCGCGCAGGAACTCTGCCGCGCGTAGTTCTCCGGCAGAAGGCTCTTCAGGGATAGAAATGATATACGTCGTTTCGCCATCCACCACCAGGCGGACCGGTCCCGAAGGCTTGTGCGAACAGCCCGACATTGTTGCAAGCACCAAAAAGAGCAGGAAAATCTTTTTCATATAAGGGAATTTTTTGAAAGGAAATCAGCTTTTAAATCAAGCACAAAAATGGGGAAAATAGTTGAACTTCCCGCTCTCGCTTTCAAACAAAACAAGCTTACAGGCATCCGTTCAGCAATGAGGGGCAAGATGGCCGGGATTGACGAGTTCGCGATATTTGGCTACAATTTTCTTGAAATCTTCCCAGGTGTCACGTTTCAGGCCTGGGTCGCGCAGGAGGGCTGCAGGATGATAGACCGGCATAGCCCAGCGTTCCTGCCAAAACATCCATTGCCCCCGTTCACGGGTGATGCGGTGTTCGGGGCCTGCCATATGTTTCAGCGCCGTAGCCCCCAGGAACACCAGGATCTTTGGATCGACCAGTTCAATTTGCCGCATCAGCCAGGGCAGGCAGATGGCGGCTTCCTCGGTGGTGGGCACCCGGTTGTCGGGAGGCCGGCAGCGAACGATGTTGCTGATGAACACGTGCTCCTGACGGGAAAAGCCACAGGCAAAAAGGATCTTATCGAGCAATTGTCCTGATTTCCCAATGAAAGGCCTGCCGTTGAGGTCTTCGTCCCTGCCCGGGGCCTCCCCGATGATGAACACCCCCGCGTGCGGATGCCCTTCCCCGAAGATCACGTGGTGGCGTGATTGCCATAAGTGACATTTCCTGCATTGCAAAATGTCCGCACGCAGCTTTTCAAATTCATTTTCCAAGGTTCCTCAGCTTGAATGAATAAAACGGACTGAAAGCATCATTTGCAAATTAACCCAATTATCAGCCCACTTCAAAAAGCTGAGAGGAAAACTTATAAACACCCGGGCTCGATCTTTCAATAGTCAGAAAAGTTCCTGCTTCCCTGGCAGGGGTCAATGTTCCTTTTCAGTGCTCATAGAGGGCGGGGGAGTTTGAATGCCCCATTGGGTATTGGGTTCCGGACCCATCTCAAATAAGAGAGTTCCGCCTCGAACCAGGCGGCTGCGGTCGATCCAGGCATTCTCCATCGCCTCGTTTTCAAAGGAAACCGACTGGACATAAACATTTTCGGCAGAGTTATTCCTGGTTTCAATGATGAGCTCCTTCCCGGGATAATATTCCGGGTTCAGCTGAACGGTCACCTTATCGAACAGGGGGCTTCCAAACTGGAAGCTGGGGTTCAATGCCGCGTGGCCCTGCACGTCGAAAAGTCCGAGGGCTGCCATCACAAACCAGGCACCCAGCTGTCCCTGGTCTTCATCCTGCCCCACGCCATAGCCGTGGAGGGGCTCGGTGCCATAAAAGGCATTGCAGATGGCCCGGGTATATTTCTGCGTCAGCCAGGGCTTGCCTGAATAGTTGAACAGCCAGGGTTGATGCAGGCAGGGCTGGTTACCCTGATTGTAAAGCATCTCCACGCCCGAGAAGCTATGGATCTCGCCGGGGTTTCCGCCAAACCAGCTTTTCTGCGACTCCTCGAAAGTCATCTCCAGCCTTTTGTTGAATTCATCGCGACCCATAAGTTGAATAAGGCCTTCCACATCCTGGGGCACATACCAGGTGTACTGATAAGCATTGCCTTCCTGGAAACCATCCCAGGCACGCATCGGGTCAAAGTCGGCAATGAAGGCTCCGTCCTCGGTTCGCGGGCGGATGAAGCCGGTCTCCGCATCGTAGAGGTTCCGGTAATATCCTGCCTGCTTCATCATCAGCCCGTAATCTTCCTCTTTTCCCAGGGCCTTTGCCATTTGTGCCACGGCATAAGAACTGAAGGCATACTCGAGGGTATGAGAAGCCCCGAAATTGAAGCTCCAGCCATTGGAGATCACGGTATCCTTGTATGGTACAAAGCCGTTGTTAACAAAATAATGAAGGTCATATTTCCCGTTTCCGAGGTCGCGCCCCCGGTAATCCAGTTCGTTCTTTCGGGCGGCCGCATAACCTGTCTCCACGTCAAAGTCGCGGATGCCGCTGTTATAGGCCGAGGCAATGAGCAGGCCCTGGAAATTGGTCTGAACGCCATTGGTATAAACCCCGGCAGCCTGGCCATCGTGAAGCCAGCCCCTGTGACCGTAAAAGTCAATGTTCGACTGCACGTAATCGCTCAGGTATTCGGGATAAGCCAGTGCCCATACCTGGCTGAGGTTCCAGAACCCGCCCCAGAAACCGTCGGTGTTGAAATGCTTGTGTTTGGGCAAACCCGCTTCATCCAGGGGGATTTGCCCAATGCCCTCGTCCACCAGGGGATATTGCCCGTTGACATCATTGGAGATGCCGCGTCCCAGCAGGGCGTGGTAGAGCCCCGTATAGAACTTCACCTTGCTGAGGCTGTCGCCGCCTTCCACCCGAATCCTGCCCAGCATTGCATTCCAGGCCAGGTTGGCTGCCTGGCGAACCTGGTCAAAACTCTTTCCGGAGGCTTCCCTCACCAGATTCAGGCGGGCGTTATCGAGCGAGGTATAGCTGAGGCCAGTCTGAATTTCAAGCACCTCCCCTTCCGTAACATCAAAGCCCAGGAAAAGGCCGTTGCCGATGCCCCTGGTCTCCGTCACGCCAAAGGTTTGGACGCTGTCCACGAAAGCCCCGCTTTCCTCCGGTTCCTTGCTGAGTTTGGCCACGAAGAACATCTTCACCCGTTTGCCGGGGTCGCAAAACTTCACGTATTCGGGATAGGTCTCCACCCAGCCTTCCACCTCATTGCCATTGATCGCCCTTGCAAAAGCCTCCGTCACCGTGCTGCTTTCGCCCTGCGGATGCCCAATATCGATGATCAGATGGGCCTTGCCGGCATTGCTGAAGGTATAGCGGTGAAAGCCCACCCGTTCGGTGGCCGTCAGTTCGGCACGGATGCCGTAATCCTTCAGAAACACCTGGTAATAGCCTGGTTCGGAATGTTCTGTTTCCTTGTCGAAACGGGAACGGTACCCGGCATCCGGGTCTTCAAGCGTTCCGGGAACGGTATGCAAAACCCCTGTCGTGGGCATGAACACCACGCCCCCGACCTGGAACTCGTGGAAATGTCCGAAGCCCTCGATGGAACCGTGGCGGTCGTCGTAGCCGTTGGGCTCCCAGCTACCAATGCTCCCATAGGCATTGGTATGCGGGGCCAGCTTGGCCATCCCGAAGGGAAGTGCTGCCGGGGTATAGAAAAACCAGCGCCCGTGGACCGAGCCGATCTGTGGATCCACCCAGGATACGGCGTCAAAAGAAACTTCCTTCGGACTGCAGGAAAAAAGCAAACCCGCAAAAAGGATCAGAAAAGAGAACTTAAGGGTGTTTCTGAAAAAAGCTTTCATACGATATCATTGGTTTTTTCATTCATAAAAGCCATCAATAGCTTACGCGAAAAAATTTACTCTCCAGGGATTTCATTTCCAGGCTTCCACCCGGAACAGGGTGTCCTGTCACATCCACTTCCACGATCTGAAGGGGCTTTTCATGGATGGAATTTTCAAGTCTGAAGGTGCAGGTAGTCCCCCCGGTTTCCCTTACGTGAAAAACGGCCGACTGCCCGTCCTGCCCAGGCATAGCGCTGATCAGCACGATGTTTTCGGGCCATCCCGAAAGGTATTCACCCTGATGATTGGCATCATCCATCCCTCCCCCTGGCAGGACCCTTGACAGGAATGGCGTCCGGTGGCCCCAGCCAAAGCGGGTGGTTTCCTGAATGGAGTTTCCCTGGCGGCTGGTCAGCGAATAAAGCCAGGTATGCCCCCCGTGCTGGTCCGCATTGAAATTGGTGGTCCAGTAATTATTCATGGGCCAGCCGTAGATATGGGTGCTTTCGGGGCTAGCCCCTGCCTGGTAGCGGCCGGTATTGATGCCCCCGAACTGCATCAGGGGAATCTCGACCGAGCTCAGGACGATCTGGGCCTGGCCATTGTAGAGGCGGGCATAGGTCTGCACCGTGTTCCAGTCGTTGGACGAACCCGGGATCTGGTCAATGCCCGCGCGGACCTCCCCTCCGGGCACGTCAAAGGCCAGCTGCCCGTTCTCCAGGGCAAAGGGAAAGGCAATGTAAATGCCTTCAGGCTCGGTGACCAACTTCTTGTCGATGGCATAAGCCAGGTCAATGCGTTTGGCGGTGTTAAACAAACGGATCTCGAAAGAATATCCCCCATTTCTTATGGCAGCAGGGGTGTTTCCGCGAAAGCGCAGGGTGGTCCACACATCCCCTTCCTCCAGGGCCTCCAGCCATACCTCCTCCGGGGCCTCACGGGTGTAATTGTCTAGCCTGAAGGCTTCCATCTGCTCGCGGTTGTCGAGCTGTTCGTAAATAAATTCGCCCAGTTTCCACCCCGCATTGGGGTCCACCCATTCCCGGCCCAGTGACTTGTCGAAGAGACTGGTTATGACTGCCCGCTCAGGGTCAATGACCAGTCGGTACCAGGGGTTCTCCATTGTAACCCATTCATCATCAGTAAGTTCCCTGGCTACATTTTTTTGCCACCCCTCCACACGGATGCTGTATCTCCGGTATCCAAAGGCAGGGATGTCATCCACCCAGACGGCATAATAGGCCCCATCCGAGCGCCGTTCGGTGAGCTGTGCCAGGGCGCGGTTTCCCCGGGCGTCGGTAATGGAAAAGGCCGCATCCCTGGGAATGACCTGGTAGTCGATATAGGTGGTGAACAGGCCTGAGCGCTGCCAGTTCAGGGTATTGAAGACGATCAGGGAAGGATCTTCCTGGCGTTGGAAGAAGCCCTGCAGCAAGCCCATGGTTTCCTCGCCCAGCATCCTGGCCCTGCGAGAGGCTTCCCAGGCATAGGACTCCTTGATGGCGCGCTGTTCCATGGTATAACGGTGGGTGGGTTCCCTGACGCTCTCTGAATAGCCCACGGTATGTTCAGTATAAAACAGCAGGGCCGTATTGATGGCCTCCATTCTGTCGGCGATTTTATCGGGAAGGGCGGCTCCGTTCATTACCGCCATGGCAAGGCCGGCTGCATTGGCCCTTAAATCGCCCTGTGCCACCCGCGTAGCTGCCACCTCCCGCGCCGAAGCGCCAAAGCCATCCGTCCACCAGTCGGGCCAGGCCCCGCGGATCACCATAAAGTCCTGCCCGTGCTTTTGCTCCATTTCCTCGAAGAAAGCTGTGGCCGTGGAAGTGGACAGCCGGGGCCAGGCGTATTTCTCATTCCACTGCCTGACCGTGCTTGCAGGGTCAATGGAGGGCGGGGAATTGTCGGTGATGAATCCCGAATGCTGGATGGAGATCTGGTCAAATTCATAGCCATTGGCCCCCAGTTCCTGCAGGTAGGAGAGCAGCTCCTCTTCAAAAACGCTGAAGTCCTCGCCGTGGATGCCAAAGCGGGTGTTGCCTATCATGTAATGTTCTCCGCGGAAGGCAAGCATCCGCTTGCCCGAGGGTGACTCCCACCAGAAGAGGGTAGGCTTGTCAAAGCAGATCAGGGCGCGGTGGCCGTGGGTGCCCATGTTCAGGTACTTCACTCCCAGATCGCTGTAGTGGTCTATCAGCGACCAGCCTATTCCGTTCACGTCGTTCTGCATGGCGGTTTTCACCTTGATGCCTTGGTCTCTGAAAGCACCGAGGGGCTTCAGGGAGGCTGCCAGGCTTTGTTCATCAGGAAGTTCACTGAAGTTGAAATACATCCCGGTCACTTCGATCCGTCCCTCCTTTATACGCTGAATCAGGCGGTGAATCTGATGTGCGGGGCGGCTTTTCAGGTATTCATCCACCGCCCAGGAGGCTTCGCAGGTCCAGCGAAACTGTGACTCGGAAGGATAATCATCGGTAAGGTCGCAGTAATCGAGGGCATAGTCAATATAGCGCAGGTGCTCGGCCAGGATATCGGTCTGTGAGCGGGTATAACCAATGTCAGTATGGGTATGGTGCACAAAACTCACCACCCATTTCCTGACAGGCTCAAGCTGCAGCTGCCCCTCCCACTGACTGTTTCCAACCTCCAGGCGGTATTGAACCGAGGTGGGGCTGCTGACGGCAGGGATATGAACCCTGAGGTGGTTGTATCCGAAACCGACCTCTGTTTCCTGCACCAGCCGGTCGTCGATGAAGATCCTTGCCTTTCCTGGGCTTCCCATATGGAATATCCCTGCAATGCCCAGTTGATATTCCCTGCCTTCCCTGATGGTGATTGCAGGCAGGGAGCGGAACAGCATCCCGCTTTCCAGCGGAAACTTAAAGGTCATATACCAGGAGGACTTCCCGTGGGCTCCCCCTGTGACATTGATCCTGAGGGGCTGGCCGGGCTCCAGGCCTTGCGCCGGCAGAGACAGGTACATAAACCCAAAATGATCGCCGTGCTGGTCCTTAAAATCATTGTGGAAGGACAGGGTGGCGCCATCGGCCGATGCCTTCTCCCAGGCCTCCGATCCATCCGAGAAAAAGGTGAACTTCTTCTGGCCGTTGACCGATACCTCAAAGCCGGCATTACCCGGCGAGGAGCCTATACCGGCCAGCCACACAAAGGTAAGCCGTTCGGCTTGAATCTCAAGGGGCACGGCAGCGGTTTCCCATTCCATCGCGTCCTTGCCATCGGTAGCCCTGACAAGCAGGCTCTCCTTGGCGGAACGAATGGAGGAATAATACCGGAAGTCGGTTCCTGCAATTTTCTTATCATACCCGTTGAGCAGTGCATCACGCCCGGGTTCTGGCTGTCCCGTAAGGGACAGGGGCAGAAGAACCACCGAACAGAAAAGGAAAAACCCAGAGAAGATATTGCTCATCGGCTGAAAGTTTAATGGCGAATCACCGCATTGCCGTTGAAGGCTTTGCTTTTGCGAAATTAAACTAAAGTTTTACTTTCTTTCAGCAGAAAAGACCGGGGCAATTAGTTTTTTTTGATGTAAAGAGGGTTTTCGAAAAGGAAAATCAAGCTTATTCATCCGGGTGCGGCAGCATCCCGGGCTATAAGGTGGCCAAAAAAACATGCACGCCTCATGATAATTCCCAGGAAAAACATCCGCTTTCACTCATTATTGTTATTAAAAAATAGATTCCTGACCCTCATCATTAAATACAATAAATTTAAAGGAAGATAATTTTGCTCACTGCTTAATTATTCGTAACTTTCCAATTATTTAATTTTCATTTTTAATCTTTCATTAAAAACAATTTAAGATATGAGCGTATTAAAAGTAATTGAAGTCCTGGCCTCTTCAGAAAAAGGCTGGGAAGATGCAGCACGTAAGGCCGTTAAGGAGGCCAGCAAGACCGTAAAAGGCATCCGTTCGGTTTACATCAAGGACCACAGCGCCGTTGTGAAGAACGGTGACATTATGGAGTTCAGGGTCAATGCCAAGATTACCTTTGAGGTGATGGACTAATTCACTAACCCAAAAATCTAAATCAAAATGGGATTAATATCATTTATCAAAAATGCCGGAGCGAAAGTTTTCGGAAAAGGAAAGGAAGAAAAGGAAGCGGACCGCATTGAGCTGATCAAATCGCATATTCAGCGCTATGGCTTCCTGGTAGAGGACATGAAAGTGGATGTTGCAGGCGAAAAGATCACCATTGCCGGCAAGGTTGATTCACTGGCCGTCAAGAACAAGATCCTGGTTGCCGCAGGCAACATTGAAGGCATCTCCGAGGTTGATGACCTTATGGTCGTTAAGCAGGCCGAAGTAGCCGAGCCCGAAAAGGAAAGCCGCTTCTACACCGTAAAGAAAGGCGACTACCTTTCGAAGATCGCCAAAGAAATGTATGGCGATGCAAGCAAATACCCCATCATCTTCGAGGCCAACAAACCCATGCTGAAAGACCCCGACCTGATCTATCCCGGGCAAGTACTTATCATACCTGAACTTTAAACCAGGTATAACCCATCCAAAAGGCTGCTCTGAACCAGGGCAGCCTTTTTTTTGAAAAATGAAAAAGAGGATTCCACGGATTGTTGCGGATTCCACGGAAAGAGCATGGGGCATAGGGTTCAGCGTCTTAGCGTCCATGTTTCCCTTAAAGAACGCTCCTATTTATGACAGAGAAATTATCAATATTATCATAATTATCATAATTATCACTTCCTCTTTTTGAGGATATCGCTGTCGTGGCATGGGGCATGGGGTTTCCTGTCCTCGCGTCTTCGATTTTCTCTCTTTTTCCCTTAAGTCCCTTCAGTCCCTCCCTTACCATTTGAACGCGGATGGCACGGATGAACTGCGTTCAACGCTGATTCCCGCGGATTTCCAGTTTCACGATTCCTGATTATTGCTTGCTGATTTCTCGCCATCGCTACTTCCTTTCTCAGCCCCCTGCTCTTTGCTATCCATTGTCTTTCCATTTGAATGAAATCCAAGAAAAGGGAAATTGTCATTTTGAGGGACTGACAATATTGATAATATTGATAATATTGTCACTTTCTAATAACGGAGATTTCTCCGGGGCAGATGATGGGCCAGGGGAAGAAGATTTCACGGGAAACGGCATGGGAATAGGGCTTGGAGCATAGAGTAAGGAGCATGCACCAAAACCCGAAACCTTTTGATCTCAGATTAAGGATTAACGATTTGTGATTTAAGAAATTAGCCCCAAACCACAAATCTTTAACCCAGAACCTTAAACCTTAATACATTTCCCCGAAATACCCCTTTAGGGGATCGTAGGCCAGCACCTTGCCCGAGGGTATAATGTAATGCCAGCCGTGGAGCTTCAGGCTGCCCTGCTTAAAGCGTTCGCGGATGAAGGGGTATGACAGCAGATTTCGCAGTTGCTGCACCACGTTGCCCTGTTCGGTGAGCCATTCGCGGGCTCCTATATCGGCTGCCTCGGGGTTCTGCTCTACGCGCCTGCGCACCACCCAGGCCTGCCCGAGCCAGCGGCGGGTGTGAGGCATATTTGCAAAGGACTCCTCAGGCAGGTACAGCGCCGCGCAGCCCCCGCAATTGCTGTGCCCGCACACCACGATGTTTTCTACCTCCAGCGCCAGCACCGCGTATTCGATGGCCGAAGTGGTGGCCAGGTATTCGCCCGATTCACGGTATTGCGGAACGATGTTGGCCACATTGCGGATAATGAACAGCTCCCCGGGCAGCGACCGCGTGATCAGGTTGGGATCAACCCTCGAATCCGAACACCCGATAAACAGCGTGTGCGGCTGCTGCCCCTGACCCAGCCCCTCGAACAAAGCCCGGTGCTTCTCAAAATCGTGCTTGCGAAACTCAACCACACCCTTCAGGATCTTTTCCATGGCCATTTTGTTTTTAGAAAAACCAAAAGCCTGAACGATTGTTCATGCCAGGGAAAATGCGTTAATGTGATAATGTGATAATGAGATGGCATGGGGCATGGGGCGTAGGGGAATGAAAAATTAAAAATGAAAAGGGAAAAATGAAAAACGGTTAGGCTAAGCCGTGCCGGCGACCGTATGATAGAATTAAATATTAAATAATTTGTGTTAATCCCTTTAATTAGTGGAAATCTGTGGTCAAAAAAAGAAACCGTCCACTGATAATACACTGATGAAAATCACTGATAAACAGAGTTTTCTTATCAGAGAACATCCGTGTCTTCATCAGCGAACATCAGTGGATTATTCCCCTTCGCGTTAATTCCCCTGAATCCGCTGGCCAGCAATAATGATAACAATGATAACCATGACAACAATGATAACCATGACAACAATCACAACCTTCTTTTTTTTCTTATTTTTGCAATCTAACCAAAACCCAAACCCCTATGCAGCCACTTGTAAGCATCATTATGGGCAGCACTTCAGATATGCCGGTGATGGAAGCCGCCGCCAAATTTTTTGATGAGATGGAGATTCCCTTTGAGATCAATGCCCTTTCAGCCCATCGCACCCCCGAAGTGGTGGCGGAGTTCGCCACCAATGCCCATAATCGCGGGGTGAAGGTCATCATTGCGGGCGCAGGCGGCGCAGCTCACCTGCCCGGCGTCGTGGCAGCCTTCACCATCCTGCCCGTCATCGGCGTGCCCGTGCGCTCGTCTATCAGCATCGACGGCTGGGACAGCATCCTGTCCATCCTCCAGATGCCCCCCGGAATCCCCGTGGCCACCGTGGGCCTCGACGGCGCACACAACGCCGCCATCCTCGCCACACAGATCCTGGCACAAACCGACGCTGGCATCCGGAAAAAATTGCTCAACTTTAAGAAAAAACTGGCTGATAAGGTGGTGAAAGCAAATAAAGACCTGGAAAAATTTCAGTATAAATTCAGGGTGTAGCCCAATCCTCCATTTCTTTCCTATTTCATTCCTGAACCCCTGAAGGTTAATTGCAGGTCTACGTTTCCGTGCCTTTCAGGAATTTTTCAAGAGAACCTTCACCATGGTTTTTACAGGTTTATTGTGCCTGACCAACGGCATTCCTTATTTACACAACATTCTGTAATACAGATATATATGTAGCTTTCTGCTTTTTAAAAAAGGATTTTTTTCTTTAAATTGCAAGCCAATGCAAGTTCAATGTTCTGGGTAAAATACAATTAGGGCTCATGAAGCATTTGGCAGTAATGATATTGATCCTCACGGGCTGTTTTAATCCTTTGCTCCAGGCGGCAGGCGATAATTATCCTTTTGGGGGGCGTGCTGCCGGGATGGGCAATGCCATGGTAGCCGTTTATGATTTCTGGGCTGTAAGCCATAACCAGGCGGGCCTGGCTCAAATAAGCAGTCCTGCCGCAGGCTGTTATTTTGAGAACCGCTTCCTGAGCAGGGAGATGGGGTTTGGGGCCGCTGCTTTTGCCCTGCCTGCGGGAGGAGGTGTCTTCGGGCTTAGCCTTACCTGTTTCGGTTATTCGCTTTACAAGGAGAGCAAAGTTGGTTTGGCTTATGCTCGCCCTTTCGGAGATAAACTTTCGGCAGGCGTGCAGCTCGACTACCTCTTCACATTCATTGGCGAGGGATATGGATCAGCAGGCGCCCTGGCTGCCGAAATGGGGGTTTTGTATGAATTATTGCCGGGATTTCAGCTAGGAGTCCATGTTTTAAACCCCACCCTGGCAACACTAAAGGATTTTGGCGGGGAACGCCTGTCCACCATTTTCCGCCTGGGCATGGCTTACCATTGCTCGGAGCGGGTGCTGTTAAGCCTTGAAACCGAAAAGGATATGGACAGCAAACCTGTGTTGCGGTGCGGGTTGGAATATGGTATTACAGACAATGTTTTCCTGCGGGCCGGGGCGGGCACCCAGCCCACCACCAATTCTTTTGGATTCGGAATATGCCTGGGGAAACTACGCATTGACCTGGCTTCTTCTTTTCATTATGTGCTGGGCTATTCTCCCCAGGCGAGCCTGGTTTATTCATTCCGTTAGCAAATACTCAGGCAGATGATCGCCCTATTGAAAAAACCCGTAAGGCTTCCTTGGCAATTCTATTGGATGGTCTATTGTTTCCTGGCTCCCCTATGGATTAAGGGACAGACCCCCGAAACCCCCGACACCCTGATTCCGCGGGTCTTGAATGAGGATTTGTTACAACAGCGCATTGAAAGTCTTGCCGAGGAGGCCGGAGAGGACACTGACTTCAGCGCTCTCATCCAGGATATGGAGATAATGCTTCAGTTTCCCCTTAACCTCAATGAGGCAAGTGCAAAAGACTTGCACCGGTTGATCTTCCTCAATGAACTACAGATCCAAAACCTGCTGGAACACATCGGGCAACACGGCAAGCTGCTTAGCATAACGGAGTTGCAAAGCGTTGATGGCTTTGACTTGAAGACCATTCAGGCCATTCAGCCATATATAACCGTAAGCGATATACCTTTCTCTAGACATCTTAGCCTGAACGAAATGCTTAATCAGGGTCAACATCAACTCTTTCTTCGCTGGCAGCGTCAACTGGAAAAACCAAGGGGTTACCTTTCCCCTGCGCCAACAAAGGAGGAGCCTGATCCTCAACCCAAGTACCCGGGCAGTCCCTATCGGCTTTACAGCCGCTACAGATTCACCTGCTACAACCACCTGAGCATAGGATTCACGGCTGAGAAGGACCCCGGGGAGCAGTTCATGGCAGGAGGCCAGCCCTATGGCTTTGATTATTATTCGGGCCATGCCCTGGTGCGCGACCTGGGCAGGCTGAGGGCTGCAGTGGTGGGCGATTATCAGTTGCAGTTCGGGCAAGGCCTCACCCTGTGGTCGGGGCTCACATTTGGCAAGAGCAGCGAGGCCCTGTCTGTACACAAATACGGACAAGGCATCCGCCCCCATTCATCGGTTGATGAGAATGCTTTTTTTAGGGGGATGGCAGCCTGCCTGTCTTATGGGGCTTTAGAAATTACTGGTTTTGCCTCTTCCAGACGCCGCGATGCGAATATCCTGGACACCGACACCCTGGAATCAGAAACCCTGGTCATCACCAGCTTCCAGCAAACCGGGCTGCACCGAACCCCGGCAGAACTCGCCGACAAGAATGCCGTTCGTGAAAACCTGTTTGGTGGGCACCTGGCATGGAAAAAGAAAAAAATTAACATCGGGCTCACAGCCAGCTACCTAAGTCTCAACGCAACCTATCGGCGAGACCTTACGTTTTATAACCAATTCGATTTTAACCAAAGCTATAATTCAAACCTAGGGCTCGACTATTCTTTTATCAGAAAAAACGCCCACTTCTTCGGGGAAACAGCCATGAGCGGCAATGGAGGATTTGCCATGCTCAACGGATTCATCCTGAGCCTGGACCCCCGCCTGTCGTTTTCAATGCTCCACCGCTACTTCAGCCGGGACTACCAGGCCCTTTATGCTGCCGCCTTCAGTGAGAACACCCGTGTGGTCAACGAGCACGGCCTTTATATGGGTATCCATGCGCGCTTTTCGGGCAGGTGGCAGGTTTCAGCCTATGCCGATCATTATGCATTTCCCTGGATGAAATACCGCACCTACAGCCCTACCCATGGCTTTGAATACCTTGCCCAAGTGAATTACCGACCCCGCAAAAACACCGAGCTTTACCTCCGTTACCGAATACGGAATAAACCCCTGAACACACATGAAGCTGCTGGGCTTATCTACCCCGATGATGTGATCCGCCACAACCTTCGCTTCAACATCAGCCACGCCGTCACTCCAGTTTTTACGCTGCGCAACAGAGTTGAATATACTCACTACCATCAGGGTCAGCTGCAGGAAGAGGGGTTTGTCCTCTACCAGGATGTGCTCTTCCGAAACCCTGAAAGCCCTTGGGCCATCACCCTTCGGTATGCCCTCTTTGATACAGGGGGATATGATAGCCGCATCTATGTTTACGAGAACGACGTCCTGTACGCCTATTCCATCCCCTTCCTCTACCACCGCGGCAGCCGTGCCTACGCCTTGATCAGGTACCGCTTCAACCGACACTTCGACCTGTATGGCCGACTTGCGCGTACCTTTTATGCAAACCCCGCTCCTGCCACCACCGGGCCCGATGGCCTGGATGACAATACCAGGACGGAAATCAAGCTTCAGGTAAGGGCAAGGTTTTAGGGGCTAGTGTTTAGGGTTTAGGGCGTTAATTAATTTTATCCACAAATTCAGGCAAATTTTTTCAATGTAAATAAACACCTATCTAATCATAAATTTTCATCCTTCATTTTTCATCTTTCATTTTTCTTTTAACCATCCTCCTACCATGTTCGAATGATGTTCGTGTAAGGTTCGGGTGGGTACGAGCAGGGTCCTTCGCGGGGGGGGCTGAGGAGTTGGAAAAGAAAATGTTTTTTTCAAGGCTGTCCCTTCAGGGGAATTGAAAGCCATAATCGCCTAACTTTACAACGCCGGACGAAGGGATTAGCATCGTCCGGCCCCTATAAAAACAAAGACAAAACCATGGCAATCACCACATTATTGCCCAGGCCTGAGCTGGAGGCGGGCAGCAGGACCGGGCAGCAGTATGACAAACTCAGGGCGCTCGTGGCCGAGCTGGAGCGGCGGGGCCTGCCGGAGGAGCCTGCCCGGGCCGTCAACCGCAAGATCGAAACCCTGAACGGCCACGAGGGCACGGGTAAGGCCTTCGCGAGGCAGCTGCAAAAAGCCTGGAACGCGGTGCTGAAGGTGGTGAGGGAGGGGCCGGGCTGGGTGCCCCGCAACTATCACCGCAACACGTGGATGGCGCTGGGGCTGGCGGTGTTTGGCGTCCCCCTGGGGGTGACCTTCGGGCTGAGCCTGGGCAGCATGGCGTTCCTGGGCATCGGCTTCCCCATCGGGCTGGCCATCGGGCTGGCCCTCGGCGCAGGCCTCGACCAGAAAGCCGCCGAACAGGGCAAGCAGCTCGACGTGGATTATTAAGACGATGCCCTGCCCCGGGCACCGGAGGTTTTTTTGAACAGCCCGCGAAGCGGCGGGCGATTTTTTTTTGTTTATGACGGGGATCATGCCCGGATTTGGCGCCCCTAAAGAAAGCGTTATTTGATGAAATTCGCAAAAAATGGCCTGTTATCGATCGTCCTGTCGGGTCTTGTGTCCCTCTCGGCAGGTTTTTGTCAGTCGGCCCCGTTGGCCGCAGCGGCGGGTGCTGAGTTTTCGGCAGGCGGTGGCCGGCGGGTCGGCGCGATAAGCGCCGGCGGACTTAACACCCCCGGCCAGGGCGCAGCATCCGACAGCCTCGTGAAGGACGATGCCGCGGGCGATGCCACGGCGGCGACAGCACGGTTCAGGCAGGGCCTGCGCGGGCTGATGGAGCTGGGTTATTTCGGCATCGGCGGGGGCAACTACGATGAGCTGAAGCTGGGCCTCTCGCTGGGTTACCCTGTCTCTTATACACGTCT
>LSQX01302024.1_pt2 | contig 31174 bp, 18 predicted proteins | sample 654561 | NCBI WGS metagenome assembly LSQX01 (sample SAMN04489861, study PRJNA283612) | anaerobic digester metagenome | isolation source: 4 biogas reactors fed with cattle manure at either 37C or 55C with and... | place: Denmark: Kongens Lyngby | collected 2014 | reverse complement strand
AAAATAGTTATCCCAGAAGAACCACTAAAGGATGGTTATACTTTTAGTGGCTGGTTCTTAGATGATGAGTTATATAATTTTGAAGGGCTTGTTAAAGAAGATTTAGTACTTGAAGCACGTTTCACAATAAATAATTTTTTAGTTAGTTTTATTGTTGATGAGCTTGAATACCACCAAGAAGTAGTAGATTATCAAACTAAAGTTACTAGACCAACCGATCCAGAAAAAGAAGGCTATATTTTTAGTGGTTGGTTTAAAGTTGAGCTTGAGTTTGATTTTAATAGTTTAATTGAAACTGATTTAATTTTAGTTGCAAAATGGGAAAAAGCTTATCCAGAGACTATTTCTATTTTTGAGTTTAATCGTTTACCTGTTGGTGAGTCGGGTTATTTAAAAGGTGTTATCACTTCGTTTGGCCCATATTATTACTTTAGTCTTGAAGATGATAGTGGCGCCATTTTAATTAAAGTTAGTGGTTATTCATTTTCATCACTTTATAGCGCTGGTTATAATGTTGGTGATGAAGTATTATTGCTTGCGACAAAAAGAGTGACTCGAAATTTAGAATATGGTTTTACGCAAATTGATGAGCTTGTTAAACTTAGCACTAATAAGAATCTTTCTGAAGTCATTGATTTAACTAATGAATCATTAGAAGAAGATAACTTAAGTAACTATTTAGTTCATTTAGTTAAAATTGATGAGTTTTTAATTATTAATAAAGAAGAGATTTTAAATGGGGTGGTTTTCACTTTACTCTCTAATGCCGATCAAAAAATATCGTTGGTGTGGGATTCAAGAATAAGAATCAATAATTTAGTTGAAGTTTATGATTTCAAAGTTGGCGATATTATCAAAATTGAAGGGGCATTGCTTTTTTGGGACCAAAAGTTTTTATTAGCAGTTGATAATATTGAACAAATAACTAAAATTGGTGAAACTGATGTTGTTGGAAAAACAGCAGAGTTTGAGATTTTTTACTTAAATGACACTCATGGTGCAATTCTTTATAATCCGCAAAACAGTGAACTTGGAATGGCAAGAATTGCTAATTATATTAAAAATCTGAAAACTGAAAACTCAATTTTTGTTACGGGTGGCGATATTCTTCAAGGCCAAATTATTTCTAACAGTAATCGTGGTGCTTTATTTATCGAGATCTTTAATAATCTTAATCTTGATGCGTTTGTAATTGGCAATCATGAGTTTGATTGGGGACTTGATGTAATCTTGCCTTATTTTGACCCCGCAACGATGGGAATAAAAGCTAATTTTCCTCTGCTTGGTGCCAATGTAATTGAAAAAGCAACTGGACAAAGACCTAATTTCATTGATAGTCATACCATTATTCAACGAGGTGATTATAAAATTGGAATTGTTGGAGTAATTGGTGATGGTCTTGAGAGTAGTATTTCAACGCCAAAAGTAAAGGATTATTATTTTTCTGATGCCTATTTTGCGGTTAAAGAAACAGTTGAGTTAATTGCCGATGAAGTGGATTTTATTATTGTCGTTAATCATGATGATAATTCCACCTTTAATAATGGAGTCGCAAAACTTCCTAAAGTTGCTGCAATCTTCAATGGCCATAGTCATCAAAGCTATAGCGGCTATATTGATGGAATTCCTTTTATTCAAAGTAAAGATAATGGAAAAATGGTCGGTCATGTTGAATTAGAATTTGAAAGTGCTTTTAAAGTCCTAACTTTAACTAGAGCTTCGGCTGAAAATGTTTATGATCATAATTATCTAACCCAAGTAGATTCAGAAATAGAAGCCATTATCAATGGTTATTATCAAGATATCAGTCATCTTTATGAAGAAGCGATTATCACGGCGGGAGCTGGTTTAAGCCGAGACTGGTTGGCTAATCATGCAGCAAAGCTAATGGCTACAGTTTCAGATTCTGTCTTCGCTTTTCAAAACTATGGCGGCACGAGAGTCAAAATTGATTCTCAAAGTTTAATTACTGCTGCGGATATTTTTCAAGTCTTTCCTTTCGATAATCAAATAGTTTCTGTTGAAATTAGCGGCAGAGATCTAAAAACACTTTATAATCGGGAAGGAAACGCTTATTTAGCAATTGATTATAATAGCATCAATGATTATCAAAACTACAGAATAGCGACAAATGATTACTTGTTTTATAACAGTTTTAATAAAAGAATCTTTGAGCCAACTTATGATGATGTAGTTGTTTATGGCGATCTCTATGAAACATTTTACCAACTATTACTCAATCTCAAAGCGGCTGGTTATACGACTTTTACAACAAACAGTCCGATACTGCTCAATAACTACAATGCTTTTTATCCCGCTCAACAAAACGCTCAATTAAGTTATGAAGTTTTCAGCCATTTATCTAGTTAACGCTAAAACAAGTTAGACTTTATTTTAAAATAAATTATAGTATAATAACATATGGTGATATGATGAAAAGAGGACTTATTACAGTTATAATTATATTGAGTATATTTACAATTAGTAGTTGTAAAAAAGGCGAGATAATCGGCCCTACAACAATCAACTATGACAATGAAACTTTTACCTTATCATGGGAAAAAATCTCGAATGCGAGAAACTATTTGTTGTTGCTTAATGAAGAAGAGATTTCTTTATCAACCAATAGTTATGATGTCAGTGAACTTGAACAAAAGCTTTATTCAGCAAGGGTAAAAGCTGTTTTTGCAAATAATGAATCACTTTATTCTAATACTTTAAGGTTTGTGGTTAAGAAAACACCATTTAATAGTCTAACCTTTTATCAAGGAAAGGTTCATTGGAATACAATCAAAGGGGCAACTTATGATTTAGTTGTAAAAAAAGGCGATCAAACAATCGATTCTAAGAGAAGACTTACTCAAACCTCTTATGCTGTAGATAGTAGTTATATTGAGGATATCTATGTTTATGAAGTAAAATCCTATATCGCTGAGTTTTTAATAACAAGCGATACATTAGTTTATGATAATGTTATTCAAGATTTTATTCGTGGCAAAGGAAATTTAGAAATTGAAGTTGATAATCCTCAAGATGTTTATATCAATGATGTTAAGCTTTCAGGCAATTATGAACTTTTACTTGATAAAGTGATTATTAATGATACCCTCTTAAGTAGTTATCCAAACGGTTTAATAGTTATTTCAATTTCTGGTCCCAATGCTAAAACATTCTTTTATGATGTAAAAAACCCAACGATTAAATTAAACTCGCCAAGCAGCCTCGCTTATCAAGAAGATGATGTAGTGTTTACTTTTGAATTAAATGATTATGAATTACTTTCAATTGACAAGAAATTGGAAAATGATGATTATCAAATGGAAGATAATCGCTTGATCATCAAAAACGAATATATTCAAAGTTATTTAGAAGAGTTTCCGGATAGCAACTCAATCGCATTAGCATTCGCCTTTAAACGAGGAGAAATGGAAACTACAGTATTTCTTTTGTATATCGTTTTAAAGTAATAAAAAGAATTAATCAAAAATAGAAACTAATAAAAAATGCAGAAACTGTTGAACTGATTCAATAATTTCTGCATTTTACATGGTGTCAAGATTATTTAGCAAAAATGATAAGTAAATTGTTACCTTAAAAAGTAACAATTAATTAGCTAAACAATAGTATAATGATAATTGGTGATACTGATGAAGAAAGTTTTTTCAATTGGACTAGTTTTAATCGGATTATTATTTATTTCAAGCTGTGAAAAAAGACAGCTAACTGGTCCCACAAAACTTGACTACGACAATGAAAGTTTTCTTTTAAGATGGAATAAAAGCGAGAAAGCCCAAAAATATCTTTTAATTTTAAACGATGAAGAGATAATAGTTAACGCCAATCAATTTTCATTAAGAGATTATCCTCAAGATGTCTACAAAGCGAAAGTTAAGGCTAAATTTGCTAATAGTGAATCAGTTTTTTCAAATGAATTTGCTTTTTTTCTGAAAAAAGAAAACACTTTAACTTACCGCAATAATGCTATTTTTTGGGAAAAGTTTCAAGCAGCATCTTATGATATAAATGTTATAGAAAATGAAAAAATTGTTGATCAAGTTAAAAGAACCAAAAACAATTTTATTCAAATTAAACAAAGCTACACCAATAGCATCTATACTTACGAAGTTAAAATGTATGTCAGTGGTAAACTTATCAATAGCGATAAACTCATCTATAATAGCGTTATTAAAACTTACTATAAAGAAGACCAAGATCTCATTTTTACAATTTCAAATGTTAAGAAAGTTTTTATCGATTATGAATTGATAAACGAGGGAGTTCAAATTTTAACTGAGCAAGTTATAATTGAAAAAGAGCTTCTAAACACCTTTGAGAACGAAGTGGTCTCAATAAATCTTGTCGCAGAAGAAGCGGTTGTTTATTTTTACAATATTACGACGCCGCCTGTTGAATTAGTTTCATCAAGGGAAGGTTCGTACCAAAATTCTGATGTCTCTTTTCAATTTAACCTTAATGGTTATGATTTTGTTGCTGGTGATGAAAAATTGGAAGAAGCAGATTTTAGCTTCTTTGATTCAGTCTTAATAATAAAAAAAGAGTGGTTTGAAAACTTTATTTCTAACCACCCTGAAGCGAGATTTGTCGGTTTAGCGTTTGCTTTTGAAAAAGAACAAGAAACATATGTTGTTAATCTTTGGGTTCGGCTTAGTGAATAAAAAAATGCTATTTAAAGATTTGCTAAATTAGCCCTTAAATTGGCATTTTATTTTTTATCGCAATATATACTTCAACAATTATATCAAAAATAAAAAGCGCGGGCGTTCTCGATACAGCATCAGCAACTTTCGGATTTTTTGGTGTTGAGGCAAAACTTAAAGAGAGATTACTTAGTTTTGCGAGTTCATTTTTAGTGTTAGACGTTATTGAAATTACAGTTGCTTTCCGGCTTTTTGCAATTTGAGCCATTCTAATAACTTGATTTGTGTTGCCGCTTAGACTAGCGATAAAAACTAAATCGTCTTCGTTCATGTTTTCAGCAGCTAAATAAGCAATATGCGTGTCTTTATAGATAAAGTTGTTTATCCCCAAAGTGAAAAGAATTTTCGAGTAATATTCACAAACAGAAGAAGTCAATCCTTTGCCAAAAAAATGAATGTTTTTAGCTGCTGTCATTTTATTGACTACTTCAATTATTAAATCTTTTTCCAACAGTTCCACAGTCTTAGTAATATTAAAAGCATGATCTTTCAAGATCTGTTCATATGAATAATCTTTACTAAACTCTAATTCAGTTCTTATTTGTTCTTTAATGAAAAATTTTAGCTCTGCAAAACCCGAAAACCCAAGTTTTTTGCTCAAGCGCATAATAGTTGCGGTTGAGACAAAGTTTTGATCAGCTAAAGTTTGAATACTCATTTGGAGAACTTTTTCCTTGTTTTTGTCTAGATATCTTAGAACACCAAATTCTGCAATTGTTAAGTCATTTAGTATTTCAATTTCCATTTTTGAAATCATAATTTACTCCTTTTATCTGTAAGCTTATTATATCATACTGGCAGTTAAGAATTAAAGTGGGATTTGATTTTTGTATAAAGAGTTATACAAGATATGATATAAGCGAGTCAATTAAAATATAACATCAGTACGAAACTAGGGTAATATATTTAAATATAGCTCTTAAAAAATTTAAAAAAGGGACATTTAGTGTCTCTTCAGATGTCCAAAAGTCCTAATTCATTTACAAACTGTCATTTTATAATAAACCTGTCGATGTTTTTAACTGAAAAATTTATTTGACAAGCTAGCCATGTCGCGAAATAGTTCGCAGGAAATCCCTCATTAGTTTATGTATGCTCAACATTATTATACTAAAGATGGTATTCCTTATAACCTTTCGTTTACACAAACTATTGTATAGTATGCAATTTTTATGAGAAGCTTAGAATTGTATTAAAGTAGTTCTACTTATCCAACTATAAAAGGTTGACATTTTTAAAGTCAGTCCGCATTGTTTTAGAAAAACATAAAATTTCTGCTAAAAGCATCTTTTATCGTTGCTTTAAGCTATAACAAAAGCGGAATTAACAGTTAACTTTATAAAGATTTGATCTATAAATTTGTATAGACTTCAATAGTGTCAAAGGATATATAAGACTGCAGTGTTACAGATGTAAAGATAAATATATTTATTGACATTTTTGATTGAAGATGATATTATCAATGTGTGAATAAGATATAGAAGCATTCGGTGCCTATATCGAGACGGAGGGCTGAGGCGCTCCTCTTTTTTTAGGAGAATACAATGAAAAAATTTTTAACTCATAATCAGCAATTAAAAAATCTCAGACATAAGAATCTTGTTATAAAAAATTCTTCAAAAACTAAAAGAATATTAGAAAGTGAAAATTACTACACTATTATTAATGGTTATCGGAGTATTTTTCAAGATCCATCGTCCCATAGGCCTTTTAGATTTAGAAATGGGACTACTTTTGAGGAAATACACTCTTTATATGAGCTAGACGCTGAGTTAAGAAATATTTACATGAAATATATTCTAAAAATTGAAAAAAGCTTTCAGTCTTTAGTTGCGTATTTTTTTGCCAAGGACAATAAAAATAACAATCGAGCTTATTTAGATTTCAGAAACTTTAGAAAACCAGTTCTCAAAAAAGGATTTCCAAGAGCAAATGCTATTCACAAAACTATTGCAATGTTTTCAAATAAAATGGCTAATGAGCATGATTTTGCCATACAGCACCATATAACCGTTCATCAAGAAGTTCCTATATGGGTATTAATAAACAGCTTAACATTAGGAGAAATAGCATATGTATATTATTATCTTAAAGACCATTTAAGATTAGAAATAGCAAAATATTATAAGAATCACAGAAATAAAGAATATTCAACACATGTTTACAGTATAAGGCCTGATGATATTGACAATTTTTTGTTTTCGGCTAAACACTTTAGAAATGCATGCGCACATAATGAAAGGTTTTTTTGCAAATCAACAGGAAGAATACAAAACATCGGAATTCTAAAAAATCAGATGAAGTTATATTTGCCAAAAAAAGATTTTCAAACTTTTGAGAGACAGATAAATAGAACGATAGTAGATTACACAAACAAATTTGTTTCTATTCCAATTAATCAAATAAAGCGACAAGCCGGAATATAGTGTACAAGAACTAATGATTATCTTAGATGAACTATTGGTTTTAATCGCATTAGAATATTTATCTCAGATAGCATTTAATGATATAAAAAACTGCTATAACAAAGCCATTAATTTTAGAGGCGTATAAGTTTTAATAGAGGACGCATTTGTATTAAAATAGATCTACAAACAAACGTTGAATGAATTAGATTGCTGTAATTCAACAGGCTTTTTGCTTATATAAAGAGCGGAAGCTCATTATTTTTAAAAATGATTTTTTTAACTTGATTTTTGCAGTTAGTAATATAGACAGTCATTTGAAGGCTTTGCTTAGTCTTGGACTGTCTTTTTTGTTTTATTCAAATAAAGAAAAATCAGAGTATAAAAATCAATAAATTACAACTTTCTGCCTTAAAGTTAAAATGATATACTAGAGATGTTTTTAAAGCAGTTTTGTTGGTTTAAATGATTTTTAATTTGCGAAAATGTTTTATTGGCGCCAATAATTTTTCGCATTTTACTTGAAGTGTTATAAATTACTTTTTTAGAAACAGCCACAAGATTAAAGATATGTTATTATATTATTAGAGAATAATGTATTGTTGATGGGAGTAGAAAGATGAAGAAAATCACGACAATAAGTATTTTTATTTTAATGTTGTTTGCTTTAGTTAATTGTTCAAAAACAAAGTATCAGGTGACTTTTGTTGTCAATGATGATTCAGAGACAGTGATTGTAAAGAAAGTTAAATCTGGTGCAACTTTAAGTGACTTTGACTTTGATTATATAAAAAAGACATATTTGTTTGATTATTGGTTGAATGAAAAAACTAATCTCAAATTTGATTTTAAAAAGCCAATAGAAGAAGATTTAACGATAATCGGAGTTTGGAAAGAAGATGGAATTAGACGTGGAACCTTTGGTCGTGAATATCCTTCCTATTATGAGAAAGATGTTCCATTAATCGAAGATGCTCATGTTGTCTATATTAACTTAGATGGTTTTGCTCGATATTACTATGATGAGGCTTTATCACGAGATGAAAATAATCTTCCGACATTAAGATCTATCCTTGCTGAGGGAGTGTTTTTTCAAGATTTTAGAACGACTGCCCCATCTGTCACTAATCCAGTACAAAACATGATTATTAGTGGCGCAACTTCTGCAATCACTAAAAATGTTTATCGTTATTATGATCGAAATACAAATGTTGTTATTCAACAAGCGAGAGAAAACGCAGCTGAAACGATTGTTGATCGAGTTGTTGATGCTGATTTATCAATTGCAAGTGTTTCTTTTTATTTGGCAGAATCTCGTTTAACAAGCAATGACCCTCGAAAGCTTTATATACCTCCTGACACAACGAATCCTAAAGTTGTCGCTCGGGGGACCGCAAAGAGTACAGATTATTTTTCTCGTTTTGAACAAGCTATTAAATTAGTTAAAGGCGAACCAATAAAAGTAGGTAGTCAGACTATTGTTGTTGAAGAACTACCAAAACTGATAATTATTTATGCAGACGATCTTGATGCTCATGGCCATAATGAAAGTACTAACTATGGTGTTCCTGTCGTCCATTCAGAAGCTGAGAGACTTGATAAAATGGTGACATCGCTAATTGAAATAGATGAAAAACTTGGGGAATTTATCGCTGCAGCTAAAGAGGTTGGCGTCTATGATAAGATGACTTTTATTCTTACAACAGACCACGGAATGACTTCATTTGGGGCGCTTTCAAACGAAGAAGGCGGAAATTATATTCCTTCAAAATTTGGAGAATTAAAATATGCATTAAAACAATTTGATAATTCGTTTGAACTTGAAAAAGTTGATGCTGATAAATCACCATCCTCAAGAACAACTGTAGTCGGAGTTGGGATGAACTTAAACCTTCAACTCACCTTTTTAGAAGATATTTCTGATGAGCGCTTAGAGGAGTTAAAGGCGCTTTTACTAAAAGAAGACTATGTGGGTGTTGTAAAAACACGTAAAGAATTAGAAGAAGAAGGTTATTGGACTTATGCTGCGGATATGATTGTCAGCCCTGCTAGTAGATATAATTTTTCATCACTGGCAGTTGGAGGCAGTTATTTAGCTAGAGGTCAGCACGATTCATATTTAGATTCATCAAATCATATTTATGGAATGATTTGGGGAAATCAAATTAAAAAGGGTGTAATTTATGAACAGCGGGCTTATTGCTATGATGTTGGAATTACAATAGCCGCAATCTTAGGCTTAGATTTGCCACTTGCAAACGGGATAGTTTTGGATGTTTTTGAAAGAGAAGAGTAGATTAATGAAAAAGTTAAATATTTGTATTGCCGGTGGCGGTAGTACCTATACACCTGGAATACTAGCAGGATTGATTAAAACTAAAAATAAATTTCCCTTAAAAAAATTAATTCTTTATGACAATGATGAAAAATGGTTAGAGAAGATGGGAAAACTTGCCCAAATTATGATGCGAGATTATTATCCAAGTCTTGAAGTGATTTATACAGTTGAAAGAGAAAAAGCGTTTCGAGAAATAGATTTCGTGTTTTGTCAAATTCGCACTGGTGGTCTTAAAATGCGCGAAAAGGATGAAAAAACAGCTCTAAGACATGGTGTAATCGGACAAGAAACTTGTGGGCCAGGAGGGTTTTCTTACGGGATGCGTTCAATTAAAGATATGATTGAACTAGTTAAAGAGGTGCGCAAGTATAGCAAAGATGCTTGGTTTTTAAATTATACTAATCCTGCTGCAATAGTGGCGGTTGCTTTAGAAAAAGAGTTTCCAAACGATAAAAGAATTTTAAATATTTGTGATCAACCGATTAACTTGCAGCTCGCCTATGCGAGAATGCTAGATAAAGATTACCAAGATTTAATTGTTCATTATTTTGGACTAAATCATTTTGGCTGGGTTACAAAAGTAATTGATAAGAAAACAAATAAAGACTATACAAAAAAACTAAAAGATTTAATTAAAGAAAAAGGTTTTGCGCCTGTGGATAAAGAACAAAGAGATCCATCTTGTCTTGTGACATATAATGCTGTTCAAGTTATGTTAAAGCATGATCCGACTTATTTGCCCAATACTTATCTCCAATATTATTTGTTGCCTAAAAGATCTTTAGCTACCTTAGACCCGAATTGGACGCGAGCCAATGAAGTGATGGCAGGCAGAGAAAGACGAGTTTTTGCAGAATGTGAAGAAGCAATTAAAAATGATAGTGCTGAAAATACTACAGCAGTAAAAATAGATCTCAATAAGAAAAATGCACATGGCGATATGATAGTTGAAATTGCAGAATCAATTTACAATGATACTAACAAGTATTATATTGTAATTGTGAAAAATGACAATATTATCTCAAATTTTGAAAAAGATGCAATGGTTGAAGTATTGTGTAAGTTAGGAAAAGATGGCGCTAAACCATACAAAGTGGGCAAAATTAGCACCTATTATAAAGCTTTAATGCAACAACAATACGCTTATGAAAAACTTGCTGTTGAAGCTTATTTTGAAAATTCATACTTAAAAGCCTTGCAAGCTTTAACCTTAAATAGAACAGTTGTTGACCAAGAGTTAGCGAAAAAAATATTGGATTCATTGATTGAGATTAATGGTTCCTATTGGCCGGAGTTAAAGTGAAATGAAATTAATTGTAAATGCTGATGATTTTGGATTATCGAAAGCTATAAATTTTGGGATTGTTGAATCTCATCTTGAAGGAATAGTTACTTCAACATCAATGATGATAACAATGCCAGCAGTAAAACATGCAAAAAGCTTGGCTAAAAACATTCCAGATTTAGGAATAGGGCTCCATTTAAACATTAGTTTAGGAAAACCTCTAACAAATTGTAAAACGCTGTTAAAAGCGGATGGGACATTTTATAAACCTAAAGAAAAACCGGATCAAGACAGTTTTTCAACTTTTGAGATTTATGAAGAGTTTTTAGCTCAATATAAACTTTTCCTCAAAATAATGAAAAGAAAGCCAACTCATTTTGATTCCCACTTATATACGCATCAAAAATATAAGAAAGCAAAAGAAGCGGTTATTAAATTAGCTTTGGAAGTTCAAGTTCCAATTAGAGATATAAAAATTGATGGTTTCGAAGAAGTGGAGTTTCTCTCCTGGTTTAAATATCAAAAAGGGATTGAGTTACAAAAGGAATTTGAAAAAAGAATAGTTAAACTACAAAGAAATAAAATCTATGAACTTATGGTTCATCCTGCCTTTTTAGATGATGAATTGTATAATAGCTCCTCATACACTGTTGGCAGATTGGTTGAATATGAAATTCTTACCAATCCAGCAACAAAAAAATTGCTCATCGATGAAGAGATCAAGTTGATTAATTTTTCACATATTGGGAGGCAAAATGTCTAAAATAGATCTATTTAATTTAACAAAAATATATGGTGAACCAAAAAGAAAAGGCTTGTTGCCCGAAGGCACAAAGGCTGTCAACAGTGTTACAATGACAATCCCTGATAAAAGCTTTACAGTTTTGGTTGGACCTTCAGGCTGCGGCAAGACAACTCTTTTAAGGATGATTGCGGGTCTCGAACAGATTACTTTAGGAACAATTAAAATAGGTGATGTTGATGTAACAAACTTAGAACCTGGTGATCGGGGAATCGCGATGGTGTTTCAAGCTTATGCCCTTTATCCGCATATGACTGTTTGGAAAAACGTTGAGTTTGGCTTGGCCAATGCAAGGATGCCTAAATATGAAATTAATCAACGTATAAAAGAGGTTTTAAAGTTAGTTGGTTTAGAAGAATACGCCAACCGAAGACCAGCAAATCTTTCTGGCGGTCAACGTCAGAGGGTCGCTTTGGCAAGGGCGATTGCTAAAAAGCCAGAAGTTTTTTTAATGGATGAACCACTCTCCAATCTAGATGCAAAACTCCGCTCAGAAATGCGAACAGAGCTCATTCAAATTCATAAAAGTTTATCCTCGACTTTTGTTTATGTCACCCACGATCAAATTGAGGCAATGACAATGGGGGATAATATAGTTGTTATGGATCAAGGTCTTATTATGCAAGTGGGAAGTCCTGAAGAGATTCATGATGAACCAGCTAATTTATTTGTTGCCCAATTTATTGGTGATCCCGGAATGAATATTATTAAACTTCCCCACGGAGGTTTTATGGGCTTTAGACCAAGAAGTATTTATTTTACAGACTCTGATGTTGCAATTGATGAAAAAGACTTAATTTTACGAGGAAAAGTATTAGCAGTTGAAAATCATGGTTCAGAAAAACTGTACTTTGTCGATCTTAAAATAGGTAATATTTATTTAAAAGAAGCAAGTAGAAATATCAAAACAATCGGTGAAACAGTCGAAGTGGTTGTCAAATTAAATAATGTATATTTGTTCGATGATAATGAGCGAAGAATATATGAAAAAGACCAGGTGAAAATAGCTTATGACAAGCTCAAGAGAAGTTAACAATAAATTTTTTGCCCAAGAAAATTTAGCTTTTCAACAACTTGAAGTTCTAAAAAACCATTTCTTAAATGTTCAAAACTATAAAAGAAGATTTTTCTATATGCATGAAGCAGAAATATATCGTTTAAAAGAGGATTTTGTTCGAGAGAAAGCGCTTTATAAAGAAGTTAATTCAGAATATCGAACCGAGTTGAAGAAAATCAAGAAAGTCTCTCATAAGCAAATAACAGAACTTAAACAAAACTATAATTATAAAATTTATGAACTGAAAAAAACTGAGAGTTTAGAAATTGATAAAATTAAACACCTCGCAAATAACTATCTTTCTGAATTAAGAAATGCTCAAGTAAATTTAGTTCAACAATTAAAATTGCTCGGCAAAAATAAAGAGCCAGAAGATTTAAAAGCGATTGAAAACTTAGAAAACTTAATTGACCGTTTAAAATTAAGCGCAGTATCAATAAAAATTCAGTTTAAAAATAGCCTCATTCGGGAAAAAGCTTTACTTCATGAAAAAAAGGACTCTTTTTTAACAAGGAAAAGAAAACTAAAAATAATTAAAGAACGATTAATTAAAGAACGCAACTTAAAAATTGAGGGAGTTATTCGAAAAATAAATTCTCATCAAGAAAGAATTAAAGAGATTAAAGCTAAAGAGTTTAGTTATTCGGAAAATGAAATTAAAAATATTGAAGAACAATTAGCGGCTTTTAAAGAGCAGGAAACACAGTTCAACCAATATTATCAAACTTATTATTCAAGTGAATCAAAAAAAATAACACATAAATATCAAGGGTTAAAAGAGGTGGTGGAAAAAGAGTTTAATGAACAAAAAGCAGCCCTTTTAACTAACCTAAATAAAGAACTAAATCAGTATCAGCAACTAAACAATAAAAGAATTTTAAAGCAGAGGAAAAACTCTCACAAAGAAAATTATAAAACTTCACGCAATAAGTATCGGGCTTTGTTAAAAGAAGTGAGAATAAAAGAAAAGAAAAACAGCGAAGAAACTAAAAAATATCTTCAAGAACAACAAAAGATAAAACAAGAAGCTCAAAAAACCTATGACTCTGTTGTTGCTGAACTTTATCAGCAGAAACAAATTTATGAAAATAGTGCTAAAGAAGCAAAGTTAAGCCAAGAACATGCGAGTGAGTTTGCGGACTTAAAAAATACAATGATGCGAATTAAAGAAAATAAAAAGAGCACTAAAAAGATTGTTTTTGATCAAAAAAGAACGAAGGTTTTAAAGAAGATTAATTCAGCTTATTTCTTTGTTGCACCGGCAGCTTTTGGGGCTTTAGTCTTTACAATCTTGCCGGTTGTCTTTATGTTAATTGCAGCATTCTTTAAAGTTGATATTGTTAATCTTCAAAAGTCGCAATTTGTCGGTTTTATGAACTTTTATGAAATTTTCAAATATGATGTTCAGTTTAGGCAATCGCTTGTCAATACGCTTATTTATGCCTTAATCACAATCGGACTTTTATCGGTTGTAACGCTATCAATGGCAGCCTGGTTATCTAAGAACACAAAAATTCACAATGCCGTTACAACAATGGTATTTACACCACATATTGCTTCTTTGGTCGCAATCTCTATTCTTTGGATTGCCTTACTTTCGCCATCAGGAATTATTAACCAACTTTTAGCAGTTTTTGGAATTCAAGGACCGCGTTGGTTACTACAAGAAAACACTTCGCTTTTTTCGGTCTCAATGGTAACAGTTTGGAAGGATATCGGTTATTATGTACTACTTATTATTGCTGGTTTGCAATCAATCCCAACTTATGTTTATGAAGCAGCTAAACTAGATAAGGCTAGTAAGACAAAAACCTTCTTTAAAATAACTGTCCCATTACTGGCTCCGACATTATCATTCGTCTTTGTAAATAAATTTATTAATTCATTTAAAGTGTTTGCCCCAATTGAAATTATGACTAACGGTGGTCCGATGGGCTCATCAACAGTTTTAAGTTATTGGATTTATAAAGTGGGTCGTTTAGGCTTTAATTACGGTCATGCGATGGCTGGCGCAATAATTCTGATTATGATTATTTCATTCTTTACGATTATTAATTTTAAGTTCTTTAATCGTAAAATTGAATATTGAGAAAGGTTTAATATGGAAAAAAACTTTCAAGAAGTCTTCTCCCAAGACTTAACAACAAAAACTGAATCCTCTTATGCCCCGATTATAAAAGAGTTAACACTTAAAGAATATCGAGCACTAAAAATAAAAAACAGAATTAAGTATGTTTTAAAAATAATCAACTACATTCTTTTGATTATCGTTGGCGCAACATTTTTATATCCGTTTTTATGGATGCTTGTAATGTCGCTTCGAAGCTATAATGATGCGATCAGATTTAATCCGAGCTTAATTTTGACTGAAGTCCACTGGGAAAACTACCTGCAAGCTTGGAAATCAGCTAAAATGGGAATTTATTTGGGTAATTCAGTTACTTATGCAGTTTTAGTATTAAGTTTGCAATATTTATTTATTGTTCCTTCAGCATACGCTTTTGCAAGAATGGAATTTAAAGGCAATAAACTTCTTTTCTGGATTAAACAGATTGGGATGATGTTGCCCGGAGAAGCAACTTTTATTCCAATTTATTTCTTTTATTCAAAAATTGGTCTAATTGACACTTGGACTGGTTTAATAATGCCTCACTTAGTGGCGATGTTCGGGATTTATATGTTTATGAATCACTTTAAAACAGTCCCTAAGGAAATTATTGAATCAGCGAGACTTGATAAAGCGGGTCACGGAAAGATAATGTTAAGAATTATGATCCCAATTATTTTTCCAGTCTTTGTCACTCATTTTTTACTCACTTTTATTTCAAATTGGAATAGTTATTATTGGGTGATGGTGATGACTAACACAGAAAAACTAAAAACATTACCTGTAGCGGTTAGAGGCTTACTGAGAGTTGAAGGAGTAGTTCCTGAGTGGCAAAAGGTAATGGCTGGTAATATTATTCAGTTGGCACCAATCTTGTTGATGTATATGTTTGGTAGTAGCCAAATGAAGCGAGCGATGATTGGTGGAAGAAAAATTAAATTTGCTGGCGAAAAAGATAATATATTTAAACGAGCTTTTAGTAGTATAAAAGGTCGTTTTAAGAGCACAGAGAAAAAACAAGCATCAATTTAAATAAGAAAAAGGAGATTGAAATGAAAAGAATAATTCATATTTTATTAATACTAATGACAGTAATAAGCTTGAGTTCTTGTATTGAGGCAAGAAGAGAATTTACTGATCACGGTGAGATTTATGAAGATCGGGAATGGGATCTATTTCCGGAAGGGCATTTAGTAGATGAACCAATAACAATCTCTTATTGGTCAGCAAACTCAGCGGTTGATCATCAAGGAACAACCCAAGCTCAATTAGTCGATCAGTTTAACGCAATGCAAAGAGAAAATTATCCAGATTCGCCGATAAAAGTGGTCGCCTCTTTTCAAGGTGGTTATAATACTCAAAACCAAAAACTTCAAGCGGCTTTAATGGGGAACAATAACCCTGAAATAGCGATGATCGGAATCTCTTCGCTAGCGCTTTATTTAGATTATGCGGTGGATATGAGAGAGATATTTACTTACGATGAAATCAGAAACATTTATGAAGGCTTTTTACAGTTCGCGATGTATCAACAAAAGTTTGTTGGTTATCCTTATTTCGCAGCAACTAACGCCTTTATCGTCAATAAAACACGCTGGAATCAAACTGGGCTTCCTTTTCCAAGTATTGAAACAATTGTTAATAATCCTGAAGAATCAATTTGGACTTGGGAAGCATTAAAAGCGGCAGCTGAAGCAATGACAGTTGTTGAAAGCGATGAAACAAAATATGGTTTGGCTGTCAATGGAATTCCGATTTATGAATCGCTTTTCACCCAAGGAGTAGCACCTTACGATCCGATTGCAACTAAAGCTATCTTTAATAACGAGGCGGGACTTAAAGCTTTTACTTATTGGCAAAATATGGCCAAAAATGGTTATATGGGCAATCCTGCAGAAGACCCTAATCATAATACAAAAATTCAAGCTGCTTTTTCAAGTGGTGATGTAGGAATGCTATTTGCGAGCTCTTCAGGTTTTAAAGTTATCAGTGAGCAGGTTGGTGATGACTTTGAACTAGATGTTTTACCTTTTCCAAAAGTCAGTAACTTTTACTCAAATCAAAGCGGAGGGGGACTGGTAATATTTAATAATAAATCAAAGGCTCGCCAAAAAGCTGCAGTTGAGTTTTTAAGATGGCTTCAAGCAGATGAACAAGTGATTCAGTTTGCAAAAACTGCTGGTTATTTGCCTTCGACATATAGTTCAATTGAGACACAAGCTTGGCTAGATCATGTTCAAACTCATCCAATTTTAAGTCAGACAATTGAGCTGATGAGAATTAAATTACCAAAAGGTTTAGTTGTTCCGAGCGGAAGAGCGAAAAGTCTGGCGGATATTGAGTTTACAAATTATTCTTTAGGAATATTTTTAGATGGGACAACAAGAGATCCAGAAGTGGTCTTAACTGATACTTATAATCGAGTTAATGTCATCTTGAGACAAAACAAATAAAAAAAGAGGTTGATTTTATGCGAATGACAAAACCAACAGAAAAAATCTCGTTTTCCGTAGTAGGCGCCGGCAATAGAGCTGATGTTTATTTAAATGAACTGCTCACTTATTATCCAGATAAGTTTGTTGTCAATGGGGTTTTTGAACCAAATCCTGAAAGACGAAAATACTTTCAACAAAAGTATCAACTCAAGTCTGAACAAATTTATGATGGGATTGCTGATTTTGTAAAATTAGAAAGAATTAGTGATGTCGTAATAATTGCAACTTTAGATGATCTGCACTACATTCCTGCGATGTACGCTCTGAAGGCGGGCTATGATATTATTTTAGAAAAACCAATATCATTGACTTTAGATGAAACTGTAGCAATTGGTAAAGAAGCGCTGAAATATCCTAATCAAATGGTTGCAGTCTGTCATGTTTTAAGGCATACACCATTTTTTAGCAAAATTAAAGAGATAATTGATTCTAAAGAATTAGGCGAGGTAGTTAACATTCAACACAATGAAAATGTCGGTTATTTTCATTATGTTCACAGTTATGTGCGTGGAAATTGGCGTAATACGGAAATTGCGAGTCCTTTTATTGTGGCGAAATCTTGTCATGATATGGACATTATGTTATATTTATTAGGTAATAAAAGGGCTAAAAAAATTGCTTCAATGGGTGAGTTAACCTATTTTCATCATGGCAACTACGATAAAACAAAGATGGCTCCTAGATGCGCTGATTGTAGCATTGAGCCGACCTGTCCTTTTTCGGCTTTAAAAATTTATGGTGGGGAATTAATTAAAAGTGTTGTTTTTAACAAAACTACTATAGAAACTTTAAAAGCGGATCTTGCAACAAGCAATTATGGCAGATGTGTCTATGATATGGACAATGATGTTGCTGATCACCAAGTTTCAATTATTGAGTTTTCAGATGGCATTCATGCAACATTTAATTTAAGTGCTTTTACCGAAAAAAATCATCGCACAATTAAAATAATGTGTGAAAAGGGTGAAATTAGAGGAATAAGCTCTACTCAAGAAATCCAAGTTACTCCTTTTGGTCAAGAACCAAAAGTAATAGTTCCAAAAAAAATAAAAAGTGGTCACGGTGGCGGAGATGCTGGTTTTATGATTAACTTTATGGAGAGTTATTTATCAGGAAAAGAGTTTGCTTCAACGCTGGAGAAGTCGATTGAATCACACGTGATGGCTTTTGCCGCAGAAGACTCAAGACTAAATGGAGGACAAGTGGTAGGAATTCAAGAATTTCACGATAAAGTTTTAAAAGAAGCGCTAGATAAAGGATTGGTAAAATAAAATGAAAAAATTTATGTTAAGTTTACTTGTAGTATTTGGTATTTTTCTAACAGCTTGTAAAACAAAAGAATATACAGTTAAATTTGTTGTTGAGGGGGAAGTAGTTGAACAACTAAAAGTTAAAGAAACGAGTTTTGTAAAAAGACCCAACAATCCCCAAAAAGCAGATGCTGAATTTGACGGTTGGTATAAATCAGAAGATAATTATACAGAGTCAAATCGCTGGATTTTTGCTGATGAAAGAGTGACAAAAGATGTTAGTTTATATGGTCGTTTTATTGATGAGGATACAGAATTGCTCTATTATGAAGTAGAGATTCAACTACCAACACTTCACCGCTTAGAAGATGCAAAAGAAGCAGATTTAAAAGTAGTAGAAGATGCACCGGAATTATTGATTATTGGTGCGGTGCTAGACACTTTTCACTTTTTTCAAAATGAGTCAATGAGTGGTTATGAATATATTAAGCTGTTCAATAACACTGAAGAACCATATAATTTGAAAGATCATCGGATTGTTTTAGCTGATCCACTACAAGGACAGAACGGTGAATCAGAAGCAGCTCGCAAAGGCAACAAAGTCTTAGTTACAGGGTATTTATTCAACAGTTATATTGAGGAAGATTTAATTATTGACCCACTTTCCACAATGCTCTTATGGTTAAAGCCTTATTATTGGACTATCGGTTCAGGAACAGGAGCGATCAATAAAACTTTTTCAGCCGATTTAGTTCATACAACATTTGCTGGTAAAAAAGGTGCTTTTGAACAGACAATTGAAGACTTTAAAGAACTTTGGGAATTGGACGAGACAATAAAAGTATATGAAGTGACTAACCAACCTCAAATCGCTAAAAGAAAAGATGCTGGAACTGAAGAATTCTTTCCGATGATAAGTCCTGGAGCAGGAGTTCCATTTACTCATATCAATGCAAGTCTTTTAAGAAGTTTAGAAATTCAAAAGTTTGATAATCAAGGTGGAAGTGCAAAAGTTGAAATTTTAAACAACTATAAAAAACTTTCAGTAGAAGAACGAGAAAATCCAGAAAGGGTATTTGATAAGATTGTATTTAACGCAATCCATATTACCGAAAACGGTGAGACAATTGATATTTACACAGAATATGAAAACGCTTGGAAATATTTTAAACCGGTTGTTAGAATTCAAATTCATGGCTTAATTGATGAGACCCATTTAGAACCTCAACATTATGGCACTGTTGACTTAAGAACGACAAAAAGCGTTGATAATCCAGGCGCTAAAAAATGGGAAAACACAGTTGAATTACAATACCGGCCGCCCCGAATTGGTGAGCGGATTATGCAACTTCAAATCCCGATGCGAGAACTTCGTAAATTTCAAACATATTTAATCGAAGAGCAACTTGAACTTCTCCGGATTGTTGAAGGCGTCACTGATTATCGCTGGGAGACTGTAAATGTCTATGTAACGGTTAATCCGGAATTGGTGGAAATAAATTGGCGAACTGATGAAATTAAAAGCCCTGCTCGGATGAATGCAGCAGCGCCAACAAAGATTAAACTTATCAATTTAACTAGACCTTAATAACGAAAGGATAGAGATGCGAAAAAAACTCATTAACACTTTTTTCATCGCTCTTTTAATAGTTTTTCTTGGAGCATGTGGAAAACAAAACAAAATTGAATTACGCTATGCAAATGGCCAAATAGGAGTTTTGACTAATAGTAAACAAATCACCATTGATGGAATAGATTATGATACGTATAAAACTGTTGATAGCAAACTAGTTCTATCTTTTGAGTCGTTTAATATGAAAGATAATTTCGCTAATTATCTAATTATTAATGAAGAACATCATCAACAAATCAAACCTGAAAAGGGAACTCAAAACGAGTACGTTAAAACTGAAATTGAACTGTTGAATTTAAATATCGTTGATGGCAACCTCAAAGTTAGTTTTCATGTTGGCGAGAATAAAGATGGGATTAAAGATACATTTTGGCTCAAGAATGTCGTAATAAAGCTTGATTCTAAAACAATTAAGGCAGACCAAGATTTAGTTTTTGATTACCAAAGAGTAGTTAGAATAGGAAGTAAAGATTTAAAGTCACATCTCCGCACCGATTATGTTGAAGTTGAAACTTTTGACTTTACAATTGATTCAAAAGCCTTAAATAAAAGAGGTTTGATTTTAACAAATAATGATCAGACAATTATCATAAATGACAACAAAAAGGAATATCAACTTAACAACCCAGCATTTTTAGATATTCAAACAAACCTTGACAATGATGAATTGCTTACAAAGAGTAGGACTGTTGATATTTTATATTATGGGGATATTCTTACAAGTCATATTTATTTAAATGGTGTTTTAATTGACAATAATCTAAAACTGACTAATACTGCATGGGCAAGCGGAATTAATACAATTGAAATTATCGCTTTAAATAAATATGGGTTTGTTTTAAACAAAACAATAACTTTTGAATTAAGCAATGATTTTTTAAGTTATGAAGAACTCGATTTTAAAGCTTATAATTTAGGCTTAGAAGTGGCCAAAGGCTTAAAAAAAGGCTTAGAAATTGAAGAGGTAAAAGATTATCGTTCTAAATTCTCGGATGTGAGCCAAATTCAATTTGAAGTCTTTGATTCAGCTAATAAAAATATTATTTGGACTGGCAAAACTCTTCCTAATCGAACAGTTTATCTTCAACTTTACAACTATGATGTAGAAAAATGGGAGACTAAATCTACAATGATTTACCGAGAAGGTCAAATTACTTTAGGTTATAACTACGAAGATGATAATCAATATCTTAAGGCGGGGATTGTCAATGTTAGAGTCCTTTCAGAAAACTTATTCAAAGAGAGATTAACTGATACTTATATTTATCATATTACCGATGTTCAATATATCTCGCGCAATGGAACAATCGAAGCAATTAAATCAACCGCCTTTGAAGCTTTTGCTGAGATGCAAAACCATATTAAAGATGTCTTTAATCAAGATATGCTTAAATATATTTTAATGACTGGTGATTTTGTTCAAAGTACAGTTAAAACAGGTGATATAGAGTGGCCAATTGTGATGGATCACTTAATTACACCACTCTTAGATTATGAAATTCCTCTGGGCACAGTTTCGGGCAATCATGATATCGGTGCATTGAGCGAAAACACTAGCGAAGGTATTGATACATTGGATGACGATTTAATCTATGATTTATATGAACAGTATCTCGGTGATCATGTTTTTAGCGATAAGCCATATTTTATTGAGTCTTTTGAAAACAATCGAAGCCACTATGATTTACTTACAATCAACGGCCATGAATTTCTCTTTTTATATTTAGGATGGGGCTCATCGATAAAAGGAATTCATGTCTCTGAGAAAGATATTAATTTTGGAAAATCAGTTTTAGAAAGATATCCAGACAAAACGGTTGTAATAGCCTTACATGAATATATGGGAAACAGAGAAAATAAAACCTTAACAGGGATGTTTGTTTATCAAAAATTAGTTAAACCGTATTCTAATGTTAAGTTTGTCATTAGTGGTCATATTAATGGCACATCAGCGATTATTGATTATCTTGATGATAATGGTGATGGCCTTGTTGATCGTAAAGTTTTACAATTGCTAACTAACTTTCAAGAAGAAGCTCTTGATAACTTAGGAGCCACCTTCATTAGAAGAATTGGCTTAGATTTTACCAACAATAGATTGAGCTTTGATCTTTATTCGCCTGTCGCTAATGATTATCAAATTTTTGTTGGAAGTCATGGAAACATTGTTCGAAAATATACTGACTTTGAATATGATTTTGATTTATCAAATTATGATTACGGGCTGATTACATCAGGCCTTGGAATAATAGATTAATATGAAAAACAACATAGATGTCATTATTAAACAGGAATANNACATTTATTAGAAGAGCTCTAGCTTATTTAGTCGATTTATTATTTGTCGCAACAATAGCTTACTTTGCGGTTGTGATTTTTAAAGTGTTTGCCGAACTCGATACTTTCTTTGAATTATTTGAAGCGAGCCAAGAGCAGATTGAAAATGTTGAATTATATAATCAAATGCGAGGGCTTTTTTGGAAATTAGTTTTTAATCTCTCCTTAATTTGGTTGGGTGCGAAATTATTATATTTTACTTTAATGCCAGCGATTATCGGCAACGGAAGAACAATCGGCAAACTATTTGCTGGTATCGGTGTAGTATTTGAAGAGACTTTAGAAGAAATTAGTCCTTCGCGATTGATGTTAAGAGAATTTGTCGGGAGGACACTTGTCGAAAGTGTATTATTTATTCCCTATTTAGTTTCAATAATAATTGCTTTTTTTAAAACAGATTCAAAGTCAGTTCATGACTTAATTGCTAAAACGGTTGTAATTCGGTTTGGTATGCATGAGGCTGATTTAAGATAAAGGAATTTTTAGGAGGAAAAGATGAGAAGATTAAAAATATTCACAGTTGTAGCAATGTTGTTGTTAGTTTTAGTAGGCTGTAACAATAATGGTGAAAACGGATTAGAAGAAGAGATTGATTTAAGTAAAATTGCGATTAACATTAGTTTTGAGTCAGGCGAAGGCCTAGAACATGTAACAAAAAACTTTATTTTGCCAATTGAGTTTGAAGATAATGTAACCGCTATATGGCAAAGCGATGATGAAACTGTAATCGTAGTTGCCGGGGATCAAGCAATAGTTACTCGCTTTAGCGAAAATAAAAAAGTTAAATTGATTCCAACCTTAAAATATCAACCAGAGGGTGAAGCTGAAATTTCACTCATCAGAGAAGCGATTGAAGTAACGGTTATCAAATTGGAAACAAGTACCGAACTACCACCAGAGATTACAGGTGTAGTCTATCACTGGCTGCCTAATTCAAGAGGAGCAGATATTACAGCTAAAATAAATTTACAAGGTGTTGATGTTAATGATGTTGTGGTTTCTTGCGAGAGCGTTGAATTAATTGAAGGCTTGGATTTTGAAATAATCGGCGATGAAGATTTTATTTTATTTGGTGATTTTTTAGTTGAGTATACAAATGAAGTTGGAACATATCAATTGGCGATTGAGACTCCGACAGGAACAACCGCATTTGAATATTTCGTTGTTGATAATCTAGAAGGAACAACTATCCCAACAACAGAAACAACAGTTTCAGATTTGGGATTTTTAACCCAAGCGGAAATTACTGAGCCAATCGCGGATGCCCCTGAATTATTAATTACAGAAGTATCTGCTGATTCAGGCGCTTATAGTTACATTGAAGTTTTCAACAATAGTAATCAACAACGAAACTTAAAAGGTCATATGTTGATTTTTGGCGATTTAGGTCGGCAAACAAACATCAATTCTTTGGTTGAAGAATATAATTGGCTAATTGCTGAGCCAATGAATGCGGTTCCTTTTTACATTTATAAAGATTTTGTAATGGAGCCGTTTGAAACCGCAATTATTTGGTATATTGGGGGAAACAGAACCCCTTGGAATTTAGAAGGTGATACTAATTATAATATTATTTATGAAAATGAAGGGAAAAACTCAAAAGCGTTTTTATTTGATTGGCAAGGTGGCAACTTAAAAGAAAGAACTTTAAAAAACATTCACGGAATTCCCGAATCAACAAGGGTGGTTAGCGTAAGAAATAATTCTTTTGTAATAAACAATACAACAACAAGAAATGAAAATGGTTTTGGTACACCGGTTATTAGAGCTGCGGCTTTTGAAAGTCAAAATTCATCTATTAGCCACAGAGCAGTTCAAATTTTATATTTTAATCCAGAAAAAAAATATACTCCTGATGAATTTGCCCCAGAAAACGCGAGTTATTATACAATTGATAGCGGTGTTCTTAATCAAGAAGAGGATATTTATGAAGAAGGTTATTTAGATTCTTCTAAAATCACTCGTTTGCCAGGTAATAGGCTAAGTATTAACACTTTTTACTTTAGAAAATTGTATTATAATTCAGATGATGAGTTTATTGAATATGATAAAACATGGAATCCAGCTACAGACCAAAAAAACGGAATGTGGGAATCAGAGGAATACTTTAAGGTTGCAAAAGATGCAATTTTAGCAACGGCAGTATTTTTTCCTAAACTAGAGGGCTCAACTGTTTCAAGTCGCTGGGAACGAGGCCATGGGATGGAATACACTATTCCGGAGAACGGATCACATTTGATGCGGTTTGTTCCAAGGAGTGAAGATGCAGATTACTTAACATATATCTATTATACTTATTTCCAAAGTAATGTTCTTGAGTTTGTAAAGGGTGGTGTTAGCGAGATAATACCTGAAATGCTAGCAACTAGAACAGTTGTTGTGCCAGTTGATCCTGCTTATAACTATAGTGTTCCAGTAAAAGAAAATACCGCTGGAATAACTTCTAAATACAATTTAGGAATTAAAAATGAAGATTAATAAAAAGGGAGAGAAAAAATGAAGAAACTTTTAACATTTTTTAGTATTTTATTTGTAAGTATATTGTTAGTCTCGTGTGGAGATAATGAGTATACAGCCACATTTGATTTAAATTATGAAAATGCGCCAGCAGCAGAAACAATTAAAGTTGTTGCTGGAAAAAAAGTTGAAAAACCAACGGATCCAACAAGAGACAATTATGAATTTATTGCCTGGCTTTTGGTTGGCGAAAAATATGATTTTAATAAAGCAGTTAACGAAAATCTTACTTTAAAAGCTAGTTGGGAACTTAAAAAATATACAGTTAAGTTTGTTGATTATGATGATACTGAGTTAAAACTTGAAACAGTAGAGCATGGTAGTGCAGCAACAGCTCCGGACAATCCCAACAACAAAGAAAATCATTATTTTGATAGTTGGGATGTAGCATTTACTAATATTACAAAAAACCTAACTATCAAAGCGCTTTATAAAATTGATGAATACACAGTTAAGTTTGTTGATTATAATGATGAGGAGTTAGAAACTCAATCAGTAAAGCACGGCAGTGCAGCAATAGCCCCAGACAATCCCAACAATAAAGAAAATTATCACTTTGATAAGTGGAATCTAGCATTTGATAATATTACAAAAGATTTAACTGTCAAAGCACTTTATAAAATCAATGAATATACAGTTAAATTCGTTGATTATGATGATGCGGAGTTAAAGACTCAAACTATAGAGCATGGCAGCGCGGCAACTGCTCCAGATAGTCCTGATAATAAAGTAGGATATCACTTTGATAAATGGGATCTAGCATTTGATAATATTACAAAAGATTTAACTGTCAAAGCACTTTATAAAATCAATGAATATACAGTTAAATTCGTTGATTATGATGATACAGAGTTAAAGACTCAAATAGTAGAGCATGGCAGTGCAGCAACAGCTCCAGATAGTCCTGATAATAAAGTGGGATATCATTTTGATAAATGGGAGTTAGATTTTGATAATATAATAGAGGATTTAACTATTAAAGCACTTTATAAGATTAATCAATATGCTGTTGAATTTATAGTTGATGGCGAAAAATTTGCTGAAGAGATTGTTGATCATGGTTCAAAAGTCGATGAGCCAGATGAGCCAACAAAAGATTATTATAAATTGGTTGGTTGGTTTTTAGGTGACAATGAATATAGTTTTGAAAGTGAAGTAATTGGAAATTTAACACTTGTTGCTAAGTGGGAAAGAACTCACTATGTTGTCTCCTTTGATTTAGGTTATCAAACAGAAGAAACACTTCCAAATCAAGTTATAAAAGTAGGAGAGAATGCCTTAAGACCAAAAGAAGATCCAATTAGAAATCGTTATGAATTTATTAACTGGGTTGAAAGTGACTTAGAAACTATCTTTGTATTTGAGCAAGCGATTAACGAAGATACAACTATTTATGCTAAATGGGAACAGCTTAGAGTTCTAATTGATTTTGATTTAGGCTTTGATGCTGTAGGCCCCGAAGAGCAAAATATTATTATCGGCGAAAGAGCAACAAGACCTGAAGAAGATCCGATTAGAGATCGTTATGAATTTGTTAATTGGGTTAAAAGTGATTTAGAAACTATTTTTGATTTTGAGCAGACAATTAATAAAGATACAACTATTTACGCAAAATGGAATCAGCTTGAAGTAATTGTTAGTTTTGAAGTTGGTGAAGGCTCACCAAAACCAGATCAACAAAGATTCGATGTTGGTCAAAATGCTGTTAAACCGGAAATAGATCCAACGAGAGAAGGTTATAACTTCATCGGTTGGTTTATTGAAGGTGAAGAGGAAGCCTATGAGTTTGAGACTGCAATTATAAAAGACACTTTATTAACCGCAAAATGGCAAATCATTACTTTTTCAGTAACCTTTGATGTTGCCGGAGGTACACTGCAACCAGAAACTCAAACAGTTGATTATGGTAGTACTGCAGCCAAACCACTTGACCCAGAATTAGAAGGACACAATTTCTTAGGCTGGTTTATTGAAAATGAAGAAGAAGCTTTTGAGTTTGAAACCGCAATTATAAAAAACACTTCACTAACTGCAAAATGGCAAATTATTACCTATGCAGTTACATTTGATGTTGCAGGAGGAACACCTCAAATAGAGACTCAAATAGTTGATTATGGTACTGAAGCGACTAGGCCAGAAAATCCAACAAAAGAAAATTATCGGTTTTTAGGCTGGTATTTGGCTACTGAAGAGTATGATTTTGAACTTGTAGTAACGAAAAATTTAGTCCTTGTTGCTGAATGGCAGTCGCTAACTCCGGAAATTGAAGGAGAACTTTATCACTGGATGCCTAATTCACCCAAAGCTAATATCACTGCTGATATTGATTTTCATGGAGCAGAACAAATTAGTGTCGTGATGAACGGTTATCCATTAATTGAAAATGAAGATTATATGATTATTGGTGAAAAGTTTGGACTTGCAGGTGCTTTTCTTGTTGAACACTCAAATGAAATTGGTCAATATCAAGTAGAAATTACAACAGAGTATGGCGAAGCTTTATTTAAATATTATGTTGTAGATAATCCAGCAGACACAAGTATCCCAACAAAAGAAATAACTGTTCCTAATATGGGATTATTAGCAAAAGCAACAATTACTGAACCTATTACGGGAGTACCAGAATTGTTAATAACAGAAGTTTCTGCTGATTCAGGGAAATACAGTTACATTGAAGTATTTAATAATTCAAGTGAAGTTAAAAACTTAAAAGGACATATTATTGTGTTTGGTAATTTAACTAAATCGGCTAACCTAGCATCACTTTTAGAAGATGGCTTAATTGCTGAACCAATGGGTGCTGTACCATTTTACATTTATGAAGATTGCTTAATGGAACCTTTCGAAACTGTAATTATTTGGTATCTTAGCCCTGGCAATAGAAAGCCATGGGATCACGGCAATTATGATCAATTAGCGGTGACCGATGAAAACTATTTATTTGATTGGCAAGGTGGAACACTGACTTTTGATGAGTTTAGACGAGTTCAAAATATTGAAGAAGATAAAAAAATTGTCGTAGTTAGAAATAATGCTTATGTAATTAATAATGCAACTGGCCATGATGAAAATGGTTTCGGTACACCAGTATGGCGTGGTGGTGCGTTTACAAGTCAAAATTCAAGTGTTGCAAATAGAGCTGTTCAAATTATGTATTTTGATCCAGAAAAGGTCTACGCAGCGGATATTGATGCTCCGGAAGGTGCTACATATTTTAAAATTGAAACAGGAATTCATAATACCGATAAAGATCTTTATGAAGATGGTGTAATCAATTTAGCTAATTTTATTGATGTAGGAACGCAAAAAAATCGCTATAATATCAACACTTTCTACATGCGAAGAGTCTATTATAATGATGAAGATGAACGTGTTGGTTACGATAATAAATGGAATTTAGCAAACGACCAAGCAGTGGGTGTTTGGCATCAAGCAACATACCGTGCAGTCGCTAAAGAAGCAATTCAAGTTACTGCCCTATTTTATCCACCGGTTGATGGCTCAACTGAAATAGGACGTTGGGGTCTAGGCATCGGTTTGGAATATATGATACCAGAGGCAGGTTCACATATTATGAGATTTATGCCAAGAAATCCAAATGCTGATTACGAAGGCTTTGTAGGGGGAAAATACACTCACCCAATTACTAATACCCTTTATTCACAAGGTTTTGCAGAATATAGTGAGGAATTGTATGCTGAAGTAACCCAAACTTTAATTGTTCCAGTAAGCTCAGACTATTATTACCCTGCTTACAAGGAAAACTCAGCTGGAGTAGTTTCAAAATATAATTTAGGATTGGAATAAGATGAAAAAAACCTTTATCTTGCTTTTAATTGTATTAGCTAGTTTTTTAGTTTCTTGTGAAAAAAACGAAACTAATGCAAATGCTCAATTTAATCAAGCAGTGGACAATTTTACTTTTCAAGAAAACAACAGTTACATTACTGCTGATTTTAGGCTTTCTCAACAACTCGCTCACGAAAAACAGACTATCGAGATTAGTTGGGAAATAACAAAAGGAGATCGAGGTGCTGAGATTATCGATGTTAATTTAGTTAAAATAACTCGCCCAGAATATGAAGAGGGTGATGTGACAGTAGAGTTACTTGCAACCTTTACTTTGGGCGAGTTTATTAAAACAAAAACGTATCAATTTAAAGTTATCGCTTTTTTAGAAAACACAACAACAGAAAAAGATAGTTATGTTGTTTATATAAATATTGATGGTTTTGCAAAATACTATTATGATTATGCGGTAGCAGATGAACTTGTCTCAAACTTGGAAGCTTTCAAAGAGCAGGGAGTTTTCTTTGAGAATTTGAATACTGAGTTTCCTTCGCTAACAAATCCGGTTCAAGCGATGATTATTTCAGGAACTACTAGTTCAGGTGTTGAAAATGTTTACCGTTATTATGATAAAACAAATGATATTGTTGTCCAACAAGCAAGAGATAACAAAGCTGAAACAATTTATCAAGCAGCAGTTAGACGTAATATTCCAACAGCTACGATAAGACATTTTCCTGCCGAAGATGTTTTAAACACTTATACTTTAGATAAACTTTATGTCAATGTTGAACAAGGAAAAGAAGCAAATCAAAAAGAAAGATTTATGCAGGCAATTAAATTAGTCAAAGGCGAAGAGTTTATCAATGGGACGACTTTACAAAGAGTTGAAGAAGTTCCGCGATTGTTAACAATTTATGTTGATGATGTCGATGGTTTAGGCCATAATTATGAGACCGTTTATGGAATAAGAAGGGCCTCTAATGAAGAAGGAAGAATTAATAATGTTTTAGCTGCGATTGAAGAGTTGGATGACTTAATTAACCAACTAGTTAATGCTTATAAAGAAAGAGGAATTTATAATAAAACTGCCTTTTTCATTACAACCGATCATGGGATGACTCCTTTTGGCGATACGTCTTGGAATCCTTTTGGTGAATATGGCAAAAGTAAGTGGCCAGAATTAAGGGATAAACTTAAAGAAATTAACTCAAGTTATATTTTTGAATATTTAGGCCCTGGCGATAAGCCGAAACTAGACACTACTGTAGTTGGAGTTAGCACTGGTCTTCAAATGTTATTGACTTTTAAAAATCAGAGAATGACAAATGAACAATTAGATGCAATCAAAAGCAGCATGGAACAAGAGTATTATATTGAAGAAGTCTTAACTAGAAGTCAATTAAATCAATTAGGAGTTTGGCGAGGAGCCAATATAGATTTACTCGTTATTCCAAAGGATAGATATCACTTTCATGGAAGAGATAACCCAAATAGAAGATATCAGGCATCAGGCCAACACGATACAATGTTAAGTTCTTCAAAAAACATTTATGGCTTGATTTTTGGTGGATTAGTTAAAACTGATTTAGTAATCAATGATCAAGTCAGTGTTGCAAGTTTTGGGGTAATGATGGCTGAAGTTTTAGGCTTTAAACTTAGAGATGCCACAACAGAAGGTTTAGACATTTTTAATAACACCTAAAAAAGTGTTTATTTTGAAAAAAGTGAGATGATAAAATGAAAAAAACAAAAATAGGAACATTCATTATACTACTAATTAGCGTATTAACAATAGGTTATAAAAGTTTATACGCTACCTTTCCGACAAAGGCAGATGTTGTAATGGAGATAGTCTACGCTGATCAAGAAGGAGTAAATCCCTTAATGAGTCAAAGCAATCGCAATGTTGGCAGTGTTTATACAGTTAATCCAAATTATTTTTTAATTGAAGATAATTATGAATTTGTTTATTGGATTATTAATGGTAGCATTAGACCAAATTTACCTTCAAAAGCGAGTTTTTTTGTTCAAAGTGGAGAAACACATGCCTTAGCAATTTATAAACCAGAAGGAACAAATGCAGTTATTTATGTAGATTCTAATGGAAAACTAATTGATTATGAAACGGTCATAAGCGGTAATAAACCAACAAAAGTTATTGATATTGGTGAGTTTTCAAAACCCGGTTCCCTACCAATAGGCTTTTTTAGCGAAGATAACTTAACTCCAAACGATAAGATTTATAGTGATATTATATTTTTTATGCTATATGAGACTTATGAAGCAGGGGGCAGTTTAACAGTAAATGGAACTAATATAAGCGAGATGTTTTTATTAAATGAGGTTGTCGCAGTTGGCTCTCATGCTCCTAATAACTTTTCTTATTGGCAAGATGAAAACGGTCAAATACTATCAAGTAAAGCAAATTATAAATTTAC
>LSQX01347434.1_pt1 | contig 31186 bp, 29 predicted proteins | sample 654561 | NCBI WGS metagenome assembly LSQX01 (sample SAMN04489861, study PRJNA283612) | anaerobic digester metagenome | isolation source: 4 biogas reactors fed with cattle manure at either 37C or 55C with and... | place: Denmark: Kongens Lyngby | collected 2014 | reverse complement strand
GCGGTAATCGGCGTCGGATTGCCGCAAATCAGTCCTGAAAGGGAAATCATGAAACAATACTTTGGTCAGATGATGTCCAATGGTTATCCGTTTGCTTATCTGTTTCCGGGATTCAATAAAGTGCAGCAAGCCGCGGGACGTGTAATTCGCAGTGAAACGGACCGGGGTTTTGTGCTGTTAATTGATGATCGTTACGACACCGATTCATATCGTTCGTTGTTTCCGCTGGAATGGCATCCCAAAAACGTCACCTCGTCGGATGACGTTTCAGAACACGTACGCGATTTCTGGGGTGATGAAGCAACTACTCAGTCTGTGTAAAAAATTTACTGCAGGCATCAAGATGATCAAGCATTCGCAGGCGCGTATACGATTTTTCCATCTGATGACTGAGATAAGCTTCAGATACAGCAAGAAATGATTCGCGTGTGCCCGGATCTATTGAGAATCGGAACAATCTGGTGACCGGTGCATTCTGAATGTGCAGCAGACAGTCGAGCACACCCTTCGACAAACGGGTCGCATCTGTCGTTCTGGACAGACAGGCCTGACGGCTGCAAACGAGTCCACCGGCCTGCAGACTGAAACGATAGCCATTGTGTGTTTCAGACGTCCTGTTACAGATCACACAGCCTTCCAGATGCGGTGCGAAGCCAATCAGCATAAGCAACTTCATCTGCGCAACATGTACCATCAGGAGCGGATCCTGTTCATTGCTGATCGCGTGAAGACTGAAAGCCCAGAGTGTATATACTGAAGTCTGCGGACTGTCATCCCGCGTGACATCGATCACAATTTCTGCCAGATGGGTCGCACAGATCAGACGGCTTAAATCTTCCTGAAGCGGCTGAAATGATGTGATCAATTCCGAGGCGTTTAACCGATACTTGTTTTTATTCTCGAACAGTTCAAAAGACGCAAAGGAGAAAAGCTGGGTTGTCAGAAGATGCGGACTGCGATTACGGCGTGCGCCGCGTACAGAAACTGTGATCAGTCCCATAGATTCTGTCAACAGATCAATGATTCGATCGGCCTCACCGACCGGAACCACACGAATGACAAATCCTTTGGCTTTAATATGCCCCATGTTTGTTCACCTGATCATTTTCGAGTTTCAAACCCGAGATTTTTCAGGATATCGGACTTGTTTCGCCAGTCTTCACGTACTTTGACAAACAATTCAAGATAACAGGGGCACTCCAGCATTGATTCAATATTGATGCGTGCTGCGGTTCCGATTCTTTTAAGCATGGAACCCTGGCGGCCTATGATGATTTTCTTATGTGATTCACGATCACAGTAAATGACCGCATGGATAAAAACACGCTCGCGTTCCGGACTTCCCTCTTCCTCGAAAAGTTCAATGGACACGGCTACACCGTGGGGAATTTCCTCGTGTGTCAATAATAATATCTGTTCGCGAATCAGTTCACCGGCCAGAGACCGTTCTGTCTGATCTGTAATACTGTCAGCCGGGAAATAACGGGGTCCTTCGGGCAGGCGCCTGGTGATCTCTTCCAGAATAATGTTCATCCCGTCGCCGGACCGGGCGGATAATGGAATAATCGACATGAAAGGATATGCTTTGTTGTATCGCTCAATAACCGGCAGCAAATTCTCTTTGGGCATTTTATCGACTTTGTTCAGAGCCAGTATAACGGGCTTATCCATTTGTCTGACTGACGCCAGAAGCTGTTGCTCCTGCTTTGGCAATTCGTTGCGCCTCGCTTCTGACGCCGCAGCCGCATCCGTTATCATCAGGACAATGTCGCTATCCATCACAGCTGTTGTTATGCGTCCTGACATATAACGGTCCAACCGTGACTTGGGCTGGTGATAGCCCGGCGTATCCAGAAAAATAATCTGACTATCGGGCTGATCGATAATAGCCTGGATTATATGCCGCGTAGTCTGCGGTTTGGGTGATGTGATCGCAAGGTGAAGTCCGGATAACTGGTTTAATAACGTTGATTTTCCGGCATTTGGTAAGCCTATAAGGCTGACAAAACCCGATCGGAATGGCTGTTGACTCATGATTTATCTCCTTCTTGAAACCCCGATCGATCGAGATTTATAGCGTCTAACACGTCTCTTTGCAGCTGACGCATCGTTTGTTCACGTTCTGTGCGATCGTGATCGAATCCGATCAGATGCAAGAATCCATGAAGCGTCAGAAAAGCAATTTCCCGTTCAAATGAATGACCATATGCGTGTGATTGTCGACTGGCCTGGTCCAGACAAATCAATAAATCTCCCAATGGCATTGCCAGCTGTCTCCCTTGCTCATAATCTGCTGGACCGATTAGTTGTTTAACACGACCATCATACATATGAATCAGTGGAAATGACAAAACATCTGTTGTACAATCGACTCCGCGCGTCTCGCGGTTGATTCGCCGCATAATCCGCGGTCCGGTCAATGTGATCGAAATCTGCGGTTCTGCTTTCACATCAAGAAGCCACGGCATTTCGTACTTTGTATTAAGCAGTATCATCTGTTCTGCCTTTTGCAGCGTATGACGAATGACAGCCTTGATCGGTGCCGTTTGGTATTTAGTTTGCCGGTTGTTGAACTGGATGATCATCTGGATATTTGACCCTTTCATGAAAATGACCTGAATAGACTTGGATGAATGCTTCAATAATCCGTTCAACATCTGAGAAAGAGAGACCGGAAGCAATCAACTGATCTTGCTCATTTTTGGTTTTAATGATCCGTCTGATCAGTTTTCCTGCGGCTTCTATATCACTGGTTCCGGTCGATTTCATCGCAGCCTCAACCGAATCAGCCAGCATAACGATCGCGGACTCACGCGTACTGGGAATCGGACAATGGTACCTGTACTGATCAGAATCCGGGCTGTCAAATCCGTTCGTCTCAGCTAATGACTGTGCTTTTCGGAGAAAATAGATTTGTTCAGTAGAGCCATGATGTTCATGAACCATGCGGAGTATCGGAGCAGGCAGCCGATAACGTCTTCCAATTCGAACACCCGCATCCGGATGGCTTAAGATGATTTTCGCGCTTTGTTCAGGCGGCAGCTCATCATGCGGATTATGACCCTCCTGATTTTCTGTGAACATGAGTGGATTCTCGAGTTTGCCGATATCATGATAATAGGCACCAACACGTGCAAGCAGTGCATCGGCATTAATCGCAACAGCAGCCGAATCAGCCAGATTTGCCACCATCATACTGTGTTGTGAACTACCTGGAGCTTCCACAAACAGCCGACGCAGAAGCGGATGGCCCGGTTGAGACAATTCAATCAGGCGCATCGGGGAGACAGAGTTGAACAGCATCTCAAACAAGGGCATCAGGCCGATTGCTGCAATAACCGAAAGGGCACCGCTGACGGCGGCATACCCGCTGTTCAAAACAACATCCGACCATGCTTCTTTTAACATGATACTAAAGGAAAAGGCCGTTAGAATATTGGCTCCTGACGTGGCCAGAATGATAAATGCGTAATTATCCTTACGAATAATACCTTTGGCAAATAAAGCTGCGACCAGACTGCCGATCATCGCCACTGCAAGAAAAATCGGGTTGAAATTGGTCATCGGAAGAATCAGTACGGAAAGGCAGAGCGACAAGATAACAGCCGCACGAAACCCAAAATATGACGCAATCAGTACGGCAGCAAAATAGACCGGCGGTGACAACGTTGCATAACGCGTAATGGTAACAGAGATCAGAAGCGGAATAATCAACGACAGAAGCAGTGCAACCATGTCCCGGGCACTGCTGATGCTTTCTTTCTCATAGTGCCGGATATAAAACGCAGCAATGCCGACGACAAGGAGAAGCAGAAGAAATATGCCGGCAAGATGATAATAATCAAATTGACCACTGTTGATCAAATCCAGATCTTCAAGCAGGCTGTACATCTCTTCCGTGATCACTTCATCCATCGCAACAATCCGGGTGCCTTTCTCAATCATGACCGGATTATTCAGCACTCGATTATAAGCAGCCTGACGAGCGTTGTCGGTTGCTGCTGCATCGAAAATAACATTTGGTTCGAGCAGCAATGTCAACGTTCGTTCTATGACAAACACGTCATCACGTTCATACAATACGTCTTCATTCAGGTCGTTAATTTTTTGATTCAGATTGTTTCTCAGACTGGCGGCATCAATCCGTTCACTCATGATTTGATCGCTGATCGATTCTACATGGTTTTCGATACGGTTCAGCCGATCATCTGCTACAGATGCAAAGACCAGACTGTCATTTTGACTGATAATCAGATTCAACTCCCGATTAATCATCAGGCTGATTCGTTCAGACAACGCTTCAGTGTCAATTACCTGGACAGGTGGTCTTGTTGGCTCCGGTTGGACGGTTGGCAGTGGATTACCATCCGAATCTGTCTCTTGCGATGTGCTGGTTGACAATGGCAGCGAAGGCATGTCTTTCATCGGCGGGTCAGCACGTTCATTACGGATCAGCTCAAAAAAACGGTCGAGTCTTTGATCAACACGATTGACAATCTCATCAGAACGGAGAATCACTTCGCCAACTTCTGCAGCTGCGCGGGCTGCCCGACGTTCTGTTTCGACCTGATCGCGAATACTTCTCGGCGCTACAATATCGTAAGGACTGACATCTCCGGGACGCAGCATGTATTTCTCCGGAATCGAACCGGTATAGACAGCGGCCAGAACAATCGCGACCAGAACAAGAGAAACAAGAAAAACAAGCACAACACGAAGTCGCGAGGATATCTTCACAAACAATCAGCCTCCCCTCTGCCCTGTCTTCTCGTATGCTCGAATAATCCGTTGGACCAGGGCATTACGAACAACATCCCGCTGCGATAGCTCGACAAATGCGATTCCCTCCACATCCTGCAGGATGTGTCTGGCTTCCTTTAGTCCCGATTTTTTTTCAAAAGGAAGATCTATCTGTGTAATATCGCCGGTCACAACGGCACGCGAATGAAAGCCCAGTCTTGTCAAGAACATTTTCATCTGTTCCGGTGTCGTATTCTGCGCTTCATCCAGAATAATAAACGAATCGTCCAGTGTCCGGCCTCGCATATAAGCCAGCGGTGATACTTCAATCAGACCCTTGTCGAGATTTTTCAGATATTGGTCAACACCCATCAGTTCGTTCAGGGCATCGTATAAGGGCCGCATATACGGATCAACTTTGTTCTGCAGATCGCCCGGCAGGAACCCAAGCTTCTCACCAGCTTCTACCGCTGGTCGTGTCAGGATAATCCGGCTGACCTCATGCGCTCTAAACGCGTTGACAGCCATCGCGACAGCAAGATATGTCTTTCCCGTTCCGGCAGGTCCAATAGCAAATGTAATTTCGTTGTCTCGGATAGATTGGACAAAATTCTTCTGGCCCAGCGTCTTGCTTCTAACAGGTCTTCCTTTTGCTGTCACACAAATACAGTCAGGTGTGTAGCCGACTACCTGATCAAGATGATTCTCATTTGCCATATCGGTCAGATACGTTACAAGCTGCAAATTAATCGGATGGCCCTGTCGGTCTATTTCCAGCAATTGATCACAGACTGCAGCAGCCTTGCCAACAGACTCTGAATCGCCGGATATAATCAGACCGCTGTCAGTTACTTCACAATCGACGCCTAGAATCTGGCCAATAATGTCAAGATGCCCGTTGCATGTACCAAATACAGCTAGTGCTGCCTGCGGATGATCTACACTGATTCTTCGTTCCACGAACGATCCCCCTTTAAGATGATTTCGGCATCAGAAGATCAATTTTAAATGCTATACTGTCTTCATTTAAGGCCGGAACCGTTAGTTCAGGAACAGGTGAAATCTGGATACTATACTGGTCGCTCTGGATCTGTCCGTCTGCAAGAATGGCCCGCTTGACAGTATCAAGATAATCAAGTATCGATGTCTCATTCTTGGGATCCGTAATCGCTTTTATTTCAAAAGGTTCCTGTCTGCTGTAATTATTGCCATTGATGATAAGATTTGAGCCGCTGCTGCGGATTTCACTGGTTGCGACCAGACGTTCATCATTAATCGAAACTGCCTGCGCACCGAGATTTCTCAATTCATTGACAAACTGCCTGAGCACACTGTCGCGAATGTCGATTCCTTCACCCGATTGTACCGTGATGACAATTCCGTAATTACGTACCTCACGCAGACCGGCAAAAATGGCGGCTCTTTCTTTTTCCCTCACGATCGATTCGATTTGCGCATTACCGGACGCTTTGTCATTTTCCAGTATTTGTACATAATCATATAATTCAGCATTACGTTCTGCCAGCTCATTATTCTTGTTGATCAAATCGATGAGCTTGGTCTGGAGTTCAGCAATATTCTCTTCACGCAAATTGCTCAAATTGACATTTTTCATCTGCAGTGCAATCAGAACGCCCAGAATAACACAAACAGCCGTCAAGGCTACATTTCTAACCAGTGCTTGTTTCATGGCGTGTTTCCCTCCAATAACGTGATGTACCTCTGAAATTGATCCGCTTCCATGAACGGCGGAACAGTCACGGTCTCGCTGGTCTCTGACGATACAATCAAACCAATTTCAGTCGACTTCCGAAGGTTCAGCATCTCATCACCGTCAATCACAGATTGAAGTGCGACGGGATCACCGATCGCTTTAATGACAAAAGGCGGCAACATGCGCGACTGATTGCATCGAATGGTTGACCCGATACAGATGACCGACGAAACATGGGTGATTCTGAGATCATTGACGGAAATGGCAGCCGCTCCTGCGTTACGCAGCAAGTCAATCACATGCCGGATATCACCATCATGAACAATCGATGCATCTGAGTCTTTAAGAATATCATAGCCAGGCTTATCGTTCAATGTAACAATGATGCCTGGTCCGTTGACCTCCGTAAAACCTGCCAGGACGCGGACGTATTGAAGTTCATTAGAAAGCGTATCATACCCCTGGTCAATCAATAACGCCTCAATGACTGCAGCTTTTCGTTCATTTAGTTCTTTGTTTTCCTGTTCAAGCCGAGCGTATTTATCCTGCTGATCCTGTAATTGCTTTTCAAACTCCCGATACTGAAAGATCAGATCCTGTCGTTTTGTTTCGGATCGGACAGATTCCACATGGTTCATGATAATGATACCAAACAGCAGAAAAATAACAAACAGCAGACCTTGCTGAAGCAATTTCTTTTTATCCTGCTTTTGGAATTTCTTTTTCATAAAAGACGCTCCGCGACCTGACTGAACGATGCAGGCACAGGACAGCTTAATCTGAGCTGCCGGTTTGTCACAGGATGGATAAATGACAGTTCAGACGCGTGAAGAACCTGCCCGTGCAATCCGTATTGCGGCCAGCCTTTGGCATAAAGCGGATCTCCCACAACCGGGTGCCCGATATAAAGCATATGTACACGGATCTGATGCGTTCGACCGGTTTCAAGATGCACTTCCAGCCAGCTGGCTCGATCAGAAGTTTGATGCGTTGTAAAATGACTGACTGCCGGTTTTCCATCCGCAACAACACTCATTCTCTGCCGATGGTTCGGATCACGTCCAATCGGTGCATCAACTGTCCCGGTTTTTGCCTTTACTGATCCATGGACAAGAGCCTGATAAACACGTTCAATCTCATGACGTCGGATTTTCTGGCTAATATCCTGGTGAATACGATTATCCTTAACAGCCAGAATCAGTCCAGACGTATCTTTATCGATCCGGTGTACAATTCCCGGCCTGATAACGCCGTTCAAATCAGACAGCTGGCCTTTACAGTGGTTCAGCAGCGCGTTGACTAATGTCTGGTCACGATGCCCCGGTGCAGGATGTACGACCATACCCTGAGGTTTGTTGACGACAATCAGATAGTCATCTTCATAAACGACATCAAGTTTGATTGCCTGCGGCTGAATAGTTGTCAGTTCAGGCTCTGGAAAGGCAACTGAAATGACTTCTCCAATTTTTGTTTTCCAGGATGGTTTAACCGATTCGCCACGGACAGTTACGTGTCCATCTGACACAAGTTTCTGCAGATAGGAGCGTGAGCAGTCAGTCAGATGCTCAGAAAGGTATCGATCGATTCGAACACCAGATTCGGTTATCGGTATTTGTATTGACATCTAATCGTCCTCATGCGGTCTGGCCGTCTGTTTTTTTGGATCCGGAATCAGGCTGTCCATCAGAGACTGATCTTTAATAATAAACAGACACAGCAGGATCGTACCACATACTATGAGTGTATCAGCCAGATTAAATGTTGGAAATATATATGATCCGAAATGAAAATCAAGGTAATCGACGACAAAACCCAGCCTGACTCTATCAATCAGATTTCCGATACTGCCGGAAACAATGATCGCCAGCGGCAGACGCAGACGAAGGGATTTGTTGCGGGCGATCAGGATCATCATCGCAATCGATAACAGAAACGACAATCCTGAAAGAATATAGATTCCCCAGTCCGGTCCTGCCAGAAAACTCCAGGCACCGCCGGTATTTTTGCGATACGTCAAATAAAAGAACGAGTCAATAACCGTGATTCTTTCCGTTACTGCGATTTGGGCCTGCACCAGATATTTGAAAAGCTGATCCAACGCGCTTAATATAATAATGATGATCCAGACCATTTCCACAACTCCTCAATTTGCTCATATGGATGGTAGCGACTGGGATTCAAATGGCCTCTGACCCTATCTCCATAGGCGATTCCCATATAGGGTACACACACGATCTCAAATGGCGTTCGTGCCAGTGCCTGGGCCATCGTCATGCGCCAGTTCCTGTTTACTGCATTATGCGGACTGCTTCCCGTTTCGTCAAATGGTTCTAGCTGATTCAGTTGATTCTGCCAGAACTGGGCATTTTCCAAGGCTTGTCGATTGAGATCCAGACTCAAGATTGAATCACACCAGAGAGGCATCGGATCCCGGACAAGGAATCCTGGTTCCGGCTCAGATGGCAGCATGACCGACAGGAGCGCCAGATCATACTGCTTATCTTTCACTGCCTGGCTGAATGCGTCATCTGTTAGAATCTGCACCTGGCCGGGAATACCCTCGTCTTCAAGAAAGGCTGCGATTTGACGGATCAATGCGACTCGCCTTTCATCACTGTCAGGAGCAATCATTGTGATGATATCTTCTTCTCGCCACATCACCGTTTTGCATCGTTCAAACAGCGACACAGCCGAATCACCGATTCCCTCGTTAAAAATACTCTGAGAAGACAATCCGGTAAAGCTTGCTTCACCCCAGGTGTCGAGCACGTCCGGCTCAGCCTTAAACTGCTGGATCACGCTTTTAAGAAAGCAAAGCCGGCCAGAATCAGACAAAATCTCATTTTGCTGATTCTCAAATGCAATCATGATCACCTCAGGTCCTGAAAAACGATCGACGCGCAGACTGCTGCGCACCGTATAGCCATTCATCTGCCGCGTGTCCAATAAAACAAGATCTAGCTCGTCTTTTTCGAAAGCTCGCATCGCAGCTGACTGATTGATATATGACTTCACAAGCAGTGTGGGTGCTTCAGACGAACTGTCTGCAGGTTTTAAAACCAGTCCGGCCTCGGGATCAAATTGATCGATTTCATAGCGTCCGGATCCGGTAAAGCGCTCCAATGGTTCGGTTGCGGTTTCTGATTGTGGTATGATCGGGAATGTCAGTGCATAGCCGATCCAGGGATTTTTTTCAGTCAGTGTTATTCTGACTACCCGCTCACCGACCGCCTGTACATCTGATACACGGCTCAGGCCAGATGACCAGGAACTTTCATTGTCAGGGGTTCTCAACCACTGAATGACTGCTGCAGCATCTGCGGCTGTCACTACCGTTCCGTCATGAAACATCTGCTGTTCTTTCAAGACGACAACAGCCGTCAGACCGTCATCCATCAGTGTCAAGCTCTCTGCGAGATCTCCTGTCAGTTGATCATCAGACTGAATGGTAAACAAGCTTCGATAAATCAAACGATAGACAGCCTGTCCGGACAGCGATCGGTCGAGCAGTGGATTCAATGATGTCCGTTCAGGCCACCATATACGTATCGGCGCCTGTGTTCGCTCTCCGCCAGCCAGATCATCAGACTCGTCAACGGTCGCATCAATGGTTGTTTGATCGGTCTGTGTCTGAGTCGTTTCCGATCCATCTGCCAGGCAACCGGCTAACGATAGCATAAAACAGCATCCAATAATTAAAATGGCAATTATCCGACAGACTCCTGTCTGATAGTGGTGGACCATTACTTCATTCCTCTATTCTGATTCTGCGGATTGAACGAGCCCGACCGGTTTCCGGATCTGCTTCGACGATTACACCGCAAAGAGCAGTTGGACCGTCAGCCAGTTGATATCTTGACGGCAAATGATCAACCAGCCTTCTTAAGGATGTGGTGCGATCCATACCGATCACACCGTTAACCGGTCCTGTCATGCCGACATCCGTTATATAAGCGGTCTTCTGGTTAAGAAGCCGTTCATCCGCAGTCTGTACATGCGTATGCGTTCCGGCTACCAGCGTGGCACGGCCATCTAAATACCATCCCATGGCATTCTTTTCAGAAGTTGCTTCAGCATGGAAATCGACGATGACGAGCCCTTTTTTGTAATGTGACCTGAACCGGTTAATGATCGTATCTGCTGTCTTAAACGGATCATCAACAACACTCATAAAAATGCGTCCCAACAGATTAATAACCAGAATCGGTGTTATCGGATGCTGGATAATCCGGAAGCCTTTACCTGGCCAGGCTTCGGGTCCATTGGCTGGTCGAATCACAAAAGGCAGTTGATCAATTTGATTCAAAAAATCCGCTCTGGCCCATGAATGATTACCAAGTGTTATCAAATCAACTCCATAATTATTGATTTCAATAGCCAGTTTATCGGTCAGTCCCATACCTGCTGCCGCATTTTCAGCATTCGCGATACAAAAATCAATTTGATTATCGTGACGCAAATCAGGTAAAACATCACGCAGCAAATGTCTGCCGCTGATACCAACCAGATCACCAATAAATAATAAATTCAAACAAGTTCCTCCTGTCGTGTCTATCACAATTATTCTATCATATACATAATATATGAAGAAATAAAAAACGCGGCTGGCTCATTGTGAAACCAACCGCGTGTTATGATGCTTCTTCATGATTACAGGTGATGCTATTTTGCAAATTCCGTTACTCTGTTTTCTCTGATAATGTGTACTTTAATCTGTCCAGGATAATCCAGCTCTTCTTCAATTTTTTTACAGATTTCCCGTGCTTTTAAAATCATTTCATCGTCCCGTACTTTTTCCGGATTAACGATTACACGAATTTCGCGGCCTGCCTGGATCGCGTATGTCTTCTCAACTCCAGGGAAATTTTGTGCGATCTCCTCAAGTTTCTGAATCCGTTTGATGTACGTCTCAAGATTTTCACGTCGTGCACCAGGTCTTGCAGCAGAAATTGCGTCAGCGGCGGCAACCAGTACCGAAATCGCAGAGCTCGGTTCGACATCGCCGTGGTGCGACTCAATCGCGTTGACGACATCTGACCCCTCTTTATACTTTCGGGCTATCTCTGCCCCAAGTGATATGTGCGATCCTTCCATCTCAAAATCAGCAGCTTTTCCGATATCGTGCAGTAGGCCTGCTCTCTTAGCGAGCATAACATCCAGTCCGAGTTCTGCTGCCATCATACCTGTCAGCCAGCAGACTTCAATTGAGTGCTGAAGTACATTCTGTCCATAGCTTGTCCGGTATTTTAAACGGCCGAGCATTCTGACAATCTCCGGATGTAGTCCCATGATGCCTGTGTCGAACACGGCACGGTCACCTTCTTGTTTAATGGTCTGCTCAACTTCTTTACGGGCTTTATCGACCATCTCTTCAATACGAGCCGGGTGAATGCGTCCATCTATAATGAGTTTCTCAATAGCTATTCGTGCAATCTCCCTGCGAACCGGATCAAAACTTGATAGGATGACCGCTTCCGGCGTGTCATCAATAATCAGATCAACGCCTGTCAATGTTTCAATCGCTCGAATATTTCGACCTTCACGTCCGATAATGCGACCTTTCATCTCATCATTCGGCAATGAAACAACCGATACGGTTACCTCAGAGACATAGTCTGATGCATAGCGTTGAATCGAGCTGACAACAATGTCTTTTGCTTTACGATCAGCAGTCTCCTTGGCTTCATCTTCCATTTGACGCAGCATTAAAGCCATGTCATGACGATATTCGTTTCTTGCCTCGTCGAGCACCAGATTTTTGGCATCTTCTACTGATAGATTAGAAATGCGCTCCAGTTCAAAGACTTTTTGCTTTTCAAGCTCTCTTGTTCTTTCCTCTGCAGCAAGTACATCGCTGACCCGTGTCTCCAGTGCTTCCTCTTTTTGTTCAAGGATGTCGAGTTTCCGATCCAGAGACTCTTCTTTTTGTTCGAGTCTGTTCCGGTCGCGCTGAAGTTCGCTGCGCTTCTCCCGAACATCTTTTTCCAGTTCAAGCCTTGACTGATGTATTTCCTCCTTGGCTTGCAAAAGGAGTTCTCTTTTTCTGTTTTCACCTGTTTTCTGGGCTTCTCCAATTAGTTTCCCGGCTTCTTCTTCAGCCTGTTCGGCTGCTGCCTTCATGGCTTTTGCTTTTTTACTGAAACCGAGATGATAATATGCAATTGTGCCAACTATGGCAACAACGAGCCCCAAAACCAGGCCAATTAGCATATCTAGCCAGTTAATGGCAATCACCTCCCTATTTATTTGTCAAGATTCAGTTATGTCCTGTATCTATGAAACTTAAGCATTATTCTTATCATATAGAAAGATAAGGCTCTCTGTCAATAAAAATTGGTCACACCGTCAACAGTGTGACCAATTCAACGCATTAAAGGGGTGATAAATGTTATTCTGTGTCGTTCGACTGCAAAACGCTATCCGGATATATCTCGCGTCTCTGATAATGTGTATGCAGCAATGCATGTGCTTTGTGGCTGTTCGGCTGTTCGAGGAATTCCTGGTACAGCTTTTCAACATCTGCATTTTTATGTGATTTTCGTTCAGGCATGATGACATCTTCCTCATACAGCGCTTGTGCCCGTGCTGTGCGGAGATCAATATCCATTAAGGTCTGGGCATCAATCTGGGGCTGGCCGCCACCGCACACGCAACCGCCAGAGCAGCCCATAATCTCAATAAAATGATATTCGGGTGCTGATCCGTCCCGTATGTCATCAAGCAGTTTTCGTGCTGCTGCCGTACTGTGCGCAACAGCAACACGAATCTTATGTTCACCGATTTCGATCTCTGCTTCTTTGATCAGTGATTCAACGCCGCGGACAGCCTGGTACTCAATCGCAGGCAAATCCTGTTCGCCAAGGATATCGGCAACAGTGCGAAGCGCAGCTTCCATAACACCGCCTGTTGCTCCGAAAATAACAGCCGCACCGGTGTATTCTCCGATCAGGTCCTGATCCGGCCCTTCATCTGGCAGATGATTAAAATCAATTCCGGCCTGTTTGATCATTCGGGATATTTCACGGGTTGTCAGCACCGCGTCGACATCACGGACGCCAAGACTCGGATTAAACATCTCATCACGATCTGCTTCTGTTTTCTTGGATGTACAGGGCATAATCGATACAACAAAAATGTCTTTCGGATCAATTCCCTTTTTTTCAGCGTAATACGATTTTATAATCGCACCTTCCATTTGATGAGGTGATTTACAGGTCGACAGGTTGTCTAGAAAATCAGGATAGTAGAACTCAGCAAATCGAATCCAACCGGGCGAGCAGGATGTAATCATCGGGAGTTTACCGCCTGTTTTTATCCGATTCAGTAATTCTGTGCCTTCTTCCATGATAGTCAGATCAGCACCAAAGTTTGTATCGTAGATTTTATCAAAACCCAGACGACGCAATGCCGCAAACATTTTACCCGTGACGCGCGTTCCGATCGGTAACCCGAAACATTCTCCCAGAGCAGCCCGGACAGCTGGCGCTACCTGAACTACGACATGCTTCTTGGGATCCATGATTGCATTCCAGACACGTTCATCGTCCTCTTTTTCATGTAGTGCGCCAACCGGACAGGCAATGATGCACTGACCGCAGTAAATACACGGAGCGTCCGCCATGCTGATATCATAGGCAGGACCAATCGCGGTCTCAAACCCGCGGTTGATGAATGACAAAACACTGATCCCTTGTTTTTGACAGGCCGCTACACAGCGGCCGCAGGCAATACATTTGCTGGAGTCGCGAACAATAGATGCAGAAACATCATCATATTGACTGGGGCTTTTTGTTCCTTCAAAGCTGATCTCACGAATTCCGTAGGTCTCACTCAGTGTCTGAAGCTCGCAGTTGCCATTTCGGATGCAGGCCAGACAATCTCGATTATGATCAGATAGAATCATCTCAAGAGTTGATCGTCTCGTATTGCGAACTCTCGGTGTCTGGGTCTGAACGACCATGCCTTCTGTTACAGGTGTAACACAGGCAGCAGACAGGCTCCGGCCGCCTACAACCTCAACCAGACAAACACGGCAGGCACCAATCTCATTAATACCTTTCAGGTAACATAGTGTTGGAATCTTTACGCCAGCCGACCGGGCAGCCTCCAGAATCGTATATTTTGCAGGCACTTCAATCTTAATACCATCTATGGTCACATTAACTTTGTCCACAACTGGTCACTCTCCTTTTTTTACTCTCACCGTTTTACAACAGCCTTGAATTTACATGCCTGCATACAGGCGCCGCACTTAATACACTGGCTCTTGTCGATGACGAACGGTTCTTTACCCAACACGCCGCTGATACAGTTTGTCGGACATCTTTTGGCACACAGGCCGCACATTTTACACAGATCCGAAATGATCTCATACTGTGTCAGCCCTTTACAGACACCGCAACGGCATTTTTTATCAACAACATGCTCCACATATTCTTCTCTAAAACGTTTCAGTGTCGACAACACAGGGTTAGGAGCTGTCTGTCCAAGGCCACAAAGAGAACCTTCGCGAATGGCAACTGCCAATCTCTCCAGATCGTCGATGTCTTTGAGTGTTCCATTGCCTTCTGTGATTTTTTCAAGAATCTCCAGCATGCGACGTGTGCCGATTCGACACGGTGCACATTTTCCGCAGGACTCTTCAACCGTAAACTCCAGAAAAAACTTGGCGATGTCAACCATGCAGGTATCTTCATCCATGACAATCATTCCGCCTGATCCCATCATGGAACCTGCCTCGATCAAATTGTCATAATCAATCGGTGTGTCAAGCATTGATGCCGGGATACAACCGCCAGAAGGGCCGCCCGTCTGAACAGCTTTGAATGCCTTATTATCCGGGATTCCGCCACCGATGTCATAGACGACTTCACGGACGGTCGTACCCATCGGTATTTCAATCAATCCAACATTATTGATCTTACCGCCGAGTGCGAAAACCTTTGTTCCTTTACTGCGGCTGGTGCCGTAAGAAGAAAACCAGTCCGCACCTTTAAGCATGATGGCAGGAATATTGGCATACGTTTCAACATTATTCAGGATGGTCGGTTTGTCGAACAACCCTTTTACTGCAGGGAATGGCGGACGAGGTGTCGGATTTCCACGCTTGCCTTCAATCGATCTCATCAGGGCTGTTTCTTCACCACAGACAAACGCGCCTGCACCGAGGCGAATACCGATATCAAAGGCGAATCCGCTCCCCAGAATATCATTGCCAAGCAATCCGTACTGTTTCGCTTGCTCGATGGCAATCTTCAGTCGTTCAATGGCGATCGGGTACTCTGCCCGTACGTAGACATAACCTTGATCTGCACCGATCGCATAGCCGGCAATGATCATTGCTTCGATCACGCTGTGCGGATCACCTTCAAGCACTGAGCGGTCCATAAATGCGCCGGGATCTCCTTCGTCAGCATTACAGCAAACATATTTCTGTTCACTTTGCTGACGGGCGGCAAATTCCCATTTCAGACCGGTTGGAAAACCACCGCCGCCACGTCCTCTAAGTCCGGACATTTTAATTTCTTCGATGACATCTTCGGGTTTCATTTTTTCTCTGAATATTTTTGCGAGGCCGAAATAACCATCGTTGCCGATGTATTCATCAATGGACTCCGGATTGATGTTGCCGCAATTCCGCAATGCAATACGCAGCTGCTTGGCAAAAAACTTCGAAGATTCTGCACTATAGTTTTTGCCACCGGTTGCAGACGTCTGAATGGTCATCAGTCTTTTGACAAAACGACCCTTTAACAGATGTTCTGTCACAATTTCAGCGACATCATCCGGCTGAACGTGATAATACATAACGCCTTCAGGATAAACAACCATGATCGGTCCGTCATCACACAGGCCAAAACAACCGGTCTGGACAATCTTGACTTCATTGCTTAAGCCATGGCGTTTCAGTTGTTTTTCCATTGTTTCAATAATCTGTGGTGATTGCGAAGCCGTACAATTTGTACCACTGCAGATCAGCACATGGGTTCTATAAAGATCCATGGTTTACGCCTCCTTGTACTTAGCCAGAATTTCGGGTATCTGATCGGGTGTCAACCGTCCGTAAACGTTTTCATTTATCATCATAACAGGAGCAAGGCCGCATGCGCCAACACAACGGCATGCATGAATCGAAAATCTGCCGTCCTGTGTGCATTCTCCAACCTGAATACCCAGTTCAGAGATGACCTTGTCTAAAACCGCCTGAGCACCTTTTACATAGCAGGCAGTACCCATGCAGACACTGATCTGGTTATCTCCCTTAGGATTCAGAGAAAAGAACGAATAGAATGTGATTACGCCATATACTTCTGCTACAGACAAGTCAAGGGCATCAGCCACCATTCGCTGAACTTCCAGCGGTAGATAGCCATAAACAGCCTGGGCTTCCTGCAACAGCTGCATCAAGACTTTTCTGCCCTGACCGCGATATTTGTCGATCACTTTATTGAGTTTGTTGATCTTCTCATCATGAGTCAGTCTTGTTGTTGTTGCCATAATTTGACTCACCTCCCAATAGTAAACAATATCATGTTTCAGCAAGTGCTACAATTCATCAAATATCCGAATTTAACGACCAATCGTGCGAATAATCCGGTCATCCGCTATAATGGGGTCGTCTATGATCCAAAAACGCGGACAAGGAGCTTTGCATGGAGATAACCTATTGTGTGTCTGAAGAAGATCATCAACAGCGGGCGGTTGACGTACTGATTCGCCGGACCGGCATGTCGCGCATGCTCAGCAAGAAAGTTCGTCTGTACGGCACATTATTATGTAATGGCAAACCTCATCGGATGATCGACCCTGTTCAGAGCGGCGATGTCCTGATCGCACGCTACCCGTCTTCAAATCTCGAGAAACCATTGATCAAACACCATGAAATGATCGACATCCTATATCAGGATGACTGGCTGCTCGTTACCGCAAAACCACCCGGTATCGTCACACATCCGTCCCGAAAGCAGGACTTAAACGCCCTGACCAGCTTGCTGTCTCCGGATATTCTGCATCCAATCAACCGGTTGGACCGGGACACATCAGGTATTGTCCTGATTGGTCTGAACGGTCACACACATCACATGATTTCACAACAGCAAACACAGAAGTTTTATCTGGCAATTCTTCACGGACGACTGCCGTTTAATACAGGTCTGATTAATGCTCCGATCAGACGCGACCCGTCCAGCCTGATTAGACGCGAAATCCATCCGGATGGTGTTCAGGCCAAAACGATCTGGCGAACGATCGATTATAATGATCAAAAGGATGTTTCACTTGTCAAATTTCAGTTGTTGACCGGTCGAACACATCAGCTGAGACTTCATTCAATGGCCTGCGGCTGTCCGATCGTCGGTGATACGCTCTATCATCGGGATCGACTACCAGACGAACTGGATTTGCTGGCTGGTCGTCAAATGCTGCATGCGAGCCAGCTTTGCTTCCAGCATCCTATAACCGGTCTGCCGATTAACGTGACGGCACCGGTTCCGCCGGACATGCAGACTGTCCTGGATTATCTGGATTTAAAGATTGTTTGAATTGTTCGGCTTGCTCACACAGCTGACCAGCCAATGTCCGAGCTGTTCGATCCCCAACACCGCCAGAGAGCAGGCGGGCCAGCTCAGCTGATCTCTGTTCATCAGTCAAATGCTGAACAATTGTCTTCGTTCGTCCAGATTGTGTTGTTTTTTCAATCAGCCAGTGTTCATCTGCCATAGAAGCGATCTGGGCCATGTGTGTGATACAAAGCACCTGTCGGTTCTTTGAGAGCTGTATGAGCTTTTGACCGACCTGTCCGGCCGTCTCACCACTGATTCCTGTATCAATCTCATCAAAAATCAGGACAGGTATTGGATCAGCATCAGCTAAAATCGTTTTGATCGCGAGCATAATTCGCGAAGCTTCACCACCCGAGGCAATCTGTGCAAGCGGCTTAAGCGGCTCTCCAAGATTGGCGGACAGCTCAAATACAATTCTATCCAAACCCTGTTCATCAAAATGTTCAGACGACTCAGAGCGCAAAGCCATCTGCACAGCAAAGCGAACTGTCTTCATACCAAGATCAGCCAGTTGTGTGGCGATGAGACCCTCAAGCCGACGTGCCGCGTTCTGTCGCTCTACACTGAGATCATGTGCAGCCTCCACCAGCATTGTTTTCAGTTTTTCTTTTTCCCGCATCAGCGCTTCATAGCGTGCCTCACCGCCGGTCAAGCGGTCCAGTTGCTGCCGGGCTTGATTAAGAAAAACCAAAACGGCTTCGAGAGAACCGCCGTACTTCTTCTTCAGTCGATAGATCAGATCCAGTCTGTTGTTGATTTGATCGAGTTCAGCGGGTTCAATATCGAGGCTGTCGCTGCATGCGCGAATTTCAGCAGAAGCTGTCTGTAAGGTATCCAGGGCATCGGTTATCGAGGCTGCAATCTCATCGATCTGTCGGGCATGTCTGGAAATGCTTGCAAGAGAAGACAGAACCGATCCGATTTCATAGAGGATAGAACCAGCGTCATCACCCGAAAGCCGTTCATAGGATTCAGACAGAGCTTCTTGAATCTTCTCAGCATGCGTCAGTAAACGCTGCCGATCTGTCAGTGTTGCTTCCTCTCCTGGCTTGATGTCAGCTGCTTCAATCTCTTTGATCTGATAGGTCAGCACATCAATCGCCCGAGCTCGTTCTGTTGGATTGTTCCCCAGCTCTTTAAGGGCTTTCTGGCAAGCTTTATATCGTATCAGTTGTTCTAAATAACGATCTTTTCCGGCTTGAACGGCTTGACCTGCAAATCGATCCAGAAACTGTAAGTGGGTAGACTCCTGGAAAATTGCCTGCTGATCGTGTTGTCCATGTATATCAAACAAGCACGATGAAAGCATTTTTATATTTGACAGGGTCGTCATGCGTCCATTGATCCGACAAAATGACCGGCCATTTATCTGGATTTCGCGCGACAGAACAATGTCGACTTCCCCGCTTCCGTCATCATCCTCTGACTGATAAAACAGTTCAAGTATGTCATCTGGAATTCTCGCCTTATCAACGCGAAACAATGCTTCAACCAATGCTGAATCACAACCGTGACGAATCAGATCCTTTGACACCCGACTGCCCGACAATGAACCGATTGCATCGATCAGGATAGATTTTCCCGCTCCGGTTTCTCCCGTTAGAATGAGAAGTCCCTGACCAGGATCCATCGATAGTTTCTCAATGAGCGCAAAATTGCGGATGTCAATATGATACAGCATTTGGGTCCCTCATCGTCTCAAACTCACTGTTCAGACCGGTGTGCCATCTGACTGAGTAAACGCCCCAGCTGTTCAGCCATCTCAGATGTTCTGGCCGCAACAAAAATAGTGTCGTCACCGGCAATGCTGCCGGCTACTTCAGGTAAACGCATGGAATCGAGGGCAGACGCGCCGGCCTGGGCCATCCCGGGCAACGTGCGCATAATAACGAGGTTCATCGCAACATCTACATGCACAACGGCTTCTGAAAACACCTTCATCAGTCGAATAGAGGTCGTTTCGCCGCTTCGCTCCATGGGAACATATTTCTGTGTTCCTGCCGTGGTGGTGACCTTAATGATTCCAAGTTCCTTAATATCTCTCGAAATAGTGGCCTGCGTCACCTCCATACCGGCTTCATGCATCCGGAGCGCCAATTCTTCCTGCGTTCCGACAGCTGAGTCACGAATGATCCGAAGTAATTTCGCTTGCCTTTCACTCTTCGATGGTTTCATGGTAGGTCCTCCCTCTGGCATGGATTTTTCTCGGTAAATCCGCATAAAAATGATCGGGCCCGAGCCGAATCATTTTGAGTGATCGCTCAGATTTTTCAATAACAACGCTGCTGCCTGTCTCAAGGTACACATCCTGACGGCCATCAATTGATAACACGGCCTGATATGGGTATTCGCACAAGCTGATTCTGACCTGGCTGTCTTCTGCAGCAATATAACTTCTGTTGTGCAGTGTATGCGGGCAGATTGGTGTAATCAGCATCAGCATCAGCTCCGGATGGATGATGGGACCGCCCGATGACAAAGAATAGGCAGTCGATCCGGTTGGCGTTGAGACAATCAGCCCATCGCCTGGGATCCGGTCAACCCAGGTCTTATTTATCATTAAATCAAGATTGACAATTCGTGATCGGCCACCGCGTGAGATGACCGCATCATTTAATGCCTGCCCGCCTGAAATCCGCGCTCCGGCTGCATTATAGCATTCGACTGACAACATCATGCGTTGTTCAAGATTCCATTGTCCATCGACGATTTGCGCAAGAGCACGGTCTAAATCTTTTGGTTGAATCTCAGGTAAAAATCCGACGCTTCCCAGATTGACGCCGATAATCGGGATCTGCTCACACCCGGGCAAATGAGCAGCTGACAGGAATGTTCCGTCACCGCCCAGACAAATAATGCAGTCACATGATTCATAGGATCCGCGGATCGCATTTGCGATCTCAGTCAATTCCAGACCTGTATGGTCATGTCCGATGACTGCTGTTGAACCCAGTGCGTTTATCGTCTCGGCAACCTGTCTGGTCACCAGAAAGCCAGTGTCTTTTTCCGGATTGGCATAGAGACCGATGCGCATGATGATCCTCCTGCTACGCTTTTTTCAATTATAGCGTATCTGCACGCAGTCTGCATCCGAAATATAAATCAGAGCCGGATAGTCTGACATTATTTTGTCACAACGCGGCAGAGCTCTCCTGCCGCCAGGCAGACTGCCTCTACATCGAGTCCAACAAGGTGAAGCAGTTCGTCCCGTTTACCCTGACACAGCATGCCACTCCCGATTCCAAGAATTTTGTATGACAAATCAGGTATTCTGCTCATCAGTTCAGCAATCGCCATCTGACCGAATCCCCCGGTTATGACTGACTCCTCAAGCGTTATCAAGCGTCGGGTTTTTTCAACCGATACTGCCAGTCCAGTGTGATCAAACGGCTTAACACGGACAATTGAGACAACTTCAGCAGCGATCCCCTGCTCAGCCAGTTGATCGGCTGCTTCACACGCAATGCCAAGCAGAGAACCCAGTGCAGCAATTGTCACAGAATCACCCTGCCTGACGACTGTTGTTTGCGTGATGGATTGACACTGTGTATCTGCTCTGGTTCCTGCACTGTCTGAATGACTGTGCTGCGGTTCTTTACCACGCGGGTATCGAATGGCGACCGGGTGCTCTGCCAGAAGCGCATAATCAACGGCCGCTCTAAGAGAATGGTAATCAGACGGACAAAATACTTCGATATTCGGCAAAGGCAGAAGCAGGCTCAAATCAAACAGTCCCTGATGCGTTTCACCATCTTCTCCGACGATTCCTGCCCGATCAACTGCAAGTACAACCGGTAGATTCTGCAGGCAGACATCGTGCAGCAGCTGATCAAAAGCACGTTGCAGGAATGTTGAATATAAGGCGATAACAGGCTTCATACCGCCCGCAGCAAGCCCGGCGGCAAATGTCATCGCATGCTGTTCAGCTATACCAACATCAAAAAACCGACCCGGATAAGACTGCTGGAAGGCTGTCAGGCCAGTCCCGTTGGTCATTGCCGCAGAAATCGCACAGATCTTCGTATTATCTTTGGCCTTTTCAACCAGATGACGGCCGAATGCATCTGAAAATGAGTTTATTATTCCTGACTCCTGCGACTGCTGACCGTTGCTGAGACCATTTTCGATGATGAATGGCGCTACGCCATGATAGAGATCCGGTGAATACTCTGCGTATGTATAACCCTTACCTTTCTGCGTCACCACGTGCAAAAGAACAGGGCCTTTCAGCTGGCCGATTGCTTTCAGATGGTGTGTCAAGCTCGACAGATCGTGGCCGTCAACAGGCCCGTAATACTGGAATCCAAGTTCTTCAAAGAAAATACCCTGGTGCTTGACAGCCATCTTGGTCATCTGCTTCACCCGTTCGATCAGGCGAAGAATCGGGCGGCCGATCAGCGGGATGTGCGACAACAGGTTCTCAAATCGTGTCCTCAGGTGAAGGTATGATTTTGACAGACGAAGATTTTCCAGATGACGAGACAGGCCACCGACATTTCGGCCGATTGACATCTGATTGTCATTGAGAATCACGATCAGGTTCTCGCGAGAATGCCCGGCGTCATTCAGGGCTTCAAAAGCCATTCCGCCTGTCAGTGCACCATCACCGATTACAGCGATCACATGTCCGGCGCGATTGCTGCGAGCCATGGCACGACTTAAGCCAATTGCCGCAGATATGCTTGTGCTGCTGTGCCCTGTATTGAAACAGTCGAAACAGCTTTCGTCAGTTTTGGGAAACCCGGAAATACCACCATATCGTCTGAGACTGCAAAACCGATCCTTGCGACCTGTCAGCAGCTTCCAGGCATATGTCTGATGCCCAACATCAAAGACAATTTTATCACGGGGAAATTCAAACACCATCAGCAAGGCTATGGTCAGTTCAACCATACCCAAATTTGACGCGAGATGTCCACCGTTTTTTGATACAGTCTCAATGATCGATTCCCGAATTTCTGAAGCAAGCTGCTCAAGTTCATTACGGGAAAAGTTCTTCAACGATTCCGGTTCATTTATTTGATCAATCAATTTGATCGTGTGTTTCTCATTCATATCAGTTTGTTTAGGAAGATCGTCTCAGCAGAAAGTCAGTCATCTCCATCAGAAATGTACAGTCATATTCTTGATGGATGACCTGCAGGGCTTGGCGTGCATGTGTATTTGTCGCCGCCAGCTGATGTTCTGCTTCCTCACGTCCCAATAAGGAGACAAACGTTGTCTTCCCGTCTCTTTCATCTTTTTCAGGTGTCTTGCCCAGTTGGTTCGCGCTGGCTGTGACATCGAGGATATCATCACGGATTTGGAATGCCAGGCCTATCGCCTTTCCATACTGTCTGAAAGCCTGCTGCAGCTGCTGTTCAGTCTGACAAAACAGCAAAGGAAGCATCACACAGGCAACAATAAGCGATCCTGTCTTTTTTTGATGCATACGCTGAAGCATATCGCGGGTGATCGCCTGATTTTCAAAAACCATATCCATTATCTGTCCGCCTATCATCCCGTTTCCGCCTGCAGCCTGGCTGATGAGGCGCGCTGCGTCAATCGAATGGGGATTTTCAACGCGCACCGAATCAAGTATGATCTCATATGCTCGATTTAAGAGGAAATCACCAGCAAGTATGGCTGTAGCCTCACCATAGGCAATGTGGCAGGTCGGCTTTCCCCGCCTGAGGTCATCGTTGTCCATCGCAGGCAGATCGTCATGAATCAGCGAATACGTATGAATCATTTCTATTGCACAGCAATAGGGCATTACAACGTCACTTGGCAGCCCGAGCATCGTTGCTGTCGCCAGCATCAGAACCGGGCGGATTCGCTTTCCACCTGCCATAAGGCTGTACCGGGCTGCTTCATAAAGTATAGCCGTTTCCGGTTCATCTGTTTGACCCAGAAAGCTCAGCAGTGATGATTCGACCATCGTCTTATATTGATCATATTGTGTGCCGAAATCGATTTGCCCGGCATCATTGTTCCGTATCAATGGGCTCCTCCGTCACTGAACCATCCGTTTTTTCNNATCTGTCGTTCGATTGCGTTCAGTTTTTCTGAGCAGACTCTCGTCAGCTCTGTCCCCTGTTGAAATAATCTCATCGACTCATCAAGGGAGATTTCTCCGGACTCAAGCTTCGTAACGATTTCTTCCAGTTTTTTCATAGCATCTTCATAAGATACGGTAATCTCCTGGCTGGTCTCCTGTCCAGAATCGCCGCGTGTTTCACGCGCATCAGTATCTGATGGTGTATTAGTCATGGTTGATTTCAAACCTCCTGTCTGTCACTTGCTGCACGTCACAGTGCAAGCGTCCATCAATCATTGTAACCTCTATCTTATCTCCCGGCCTGATCATCGCAACAGACCGCAGCGGCTTTTCTGTCTCTGCGGACTGAATGAGCCCATAACCACGGGAGAGCACGCGCAGCGGACTCAACGCGTGCAGCTGACCTGCCCGAATTGAAAGCTGACGTTCTGCTGATAAAACCAAATGCTTCATCGCCTGCTGCAGCGACCCGACCATACGATCCAGATCCTGGCGGCGTCGATCAATCAATTCAACCGGTTCTCTCAATCCACGCGACTCCTTCAGGCGCATCAACCGGTTCTTCTCGCGTTCCAGGCGGTACCCCAGTGATTTGACAAGTTGATTTCGCAGGTTGGCTATTTTCACATCTTCTTCTCTACGAACCGGCAGTGCCAGTTCCGCTGCAGCTGATGGGGTCGGCGCCCGAAGATCCGCCACGAAGTCACAGATCGTAAAATCAGTCTCGTGACCAACAGCAGAAATGATCGGAATGACTGAGTCATACACTGCGCGGGCAACGATCTCTTCGTTAAACGGCCACAGATCTTCAAGAGATCCTCCGCCTCGGCCAACAATAATGACATCAACACAAGACCATTCATTCAACTTCCGAATCGCATGGGCAATTTCTGCAGCTGCCGTTTCTCCCTGTACAGGTACGGGGAATAATTTCAGGTTTGCATTTGGAAACCGGCGGGTTGAGACCTGTATGATATCCCGGATAACAGCACCGGCCGGAGACGTGACGATACCGATACTGTTTGGCAGCAGTGGTATTTTTCGCTTGTGTTTCGGATCGAAAAGACCTTCTTTTTTTAGTTTTTCCTTTAGTTGTTCGAACGCCAGATAAAGCGCTCCCAGTCCATCTGGTGTCATGTCTGTGATGATGAGCTGGTAGCGTCCATCACGCGCGTAGAGCGTCGCCCGGCCAGTTACGATCACGTTCATGCCGTTCTCAGGACGAAAACGAAGACGTGTCGCGTATCCTTTGAACAATACACAACTTACGGATGCATCGCGGTCCTTCAAAGTAAAGTAAACATGGCCGGACGGGTATGCTTTGACACCCGATAGCTCACCTTTTACCATAACAGGGTTTAGCAAGCTGTCCTGTTCCAGCAGCGTACTGACATAATCGTTAAGCTGCCCTACTGTCATTGGCTGGTTCATGAAGATTCACCATGACTCAGCCGTCCTAGAACTGCGTTGATATAAGATTTTGATTCATCATTGGTGTATTTGCGACACAATAAAACCGCCTCAGATATGGCTACGTTTTGAGGAACATCTTCTACATGAAACATCTCGTAGACGGCAAGTCTTAATATAGTCAAATCAACTTTCGGCAGGCGGTTTATGGTCCAGCGCTTTAACAGCGGTTCAAAGCGGGCATCGAGGTCGTCCCTCATCAGACGAACGCCTTTAACCAAGCTGGTCATATAGTCTTGATCCTGCACATTGACCTGCTGCTCAGAAATAAAGGAGACAATTTGATTTTCTTCATCACCCTTTTGAATTTCCAATTGATAAAGCAACATAAATGCTTTCTCTCTTGCATCACGACGGCTCATACATATACCTCATCGAAAAAAGCCCGGTGGCAGAAGCTTATCGAGCAGATTCCGGAATGCTTCACGATTACTAAAGTAACGAACTCCGAGAAAATAACCCAGTAAAGTCATAACAATTAAAAACAGAGTCTTCAGAAAGCCGAAGATAACAAGAGACAACGCCAGCGCAAAACCGATTACAGCGCCAACCGAACCGGGATTTCGTCCCTTCAGGCTTTCAATCAGATGCTGCCAGAATGTTTTCATTCAACTCACCGTTCAACACGAGCGGATACAGGTTCTACACGGCTGACACGTACCTGAACGCGGGCAACAGGTATTCCAGTATATCGTTCGATATCCTTCTTGATCCGATCCTGAACCTTGGCCATCATCGCCGGCACTTCCACATCCGAATAGAGGACTGTGTTGAGCTGCACGTTGATTTTATCACCTTTGGATGGAAATACTTTTGCTTTTGCCGTTTTAATACCGCATTGCGCCGTTTTTGCCGAATTCAAGGCAATGCTTTCTATTGCGTCAACACCGATATCGATTGATCCGATGTCGGTGCTGCGGATGCGGGAACGACGCAAGCGTCCGCTCATGATGCTGTACACCATACCGGCCAGGCATAAAACAAGCACAACCAGCCAGAAAACAATAGCCACAATCTGGTAGGTGCGCTGATCCCTAAGGTATGTAACAAGGACAATCATCTGACTCAGAATATCATTGTTGATCATCATCAGCAGAAAAATCAGCGAAAATACGGATAAGAAAAATGTCAGAATGATAAAGGCAACTCGAACAAATAGATTCATGCCGGTCCATCCTCTCTTGAAACAACACCTTTTACGTGCACATGTACTGACTCGACAGATAATCCAGTAAACTTCTCAACATCTGCTTTCACGCGTTCCTGAATGGCCCAGGCTACTTCAGGAATATTGCTGCCGAAAATGACGATCGGATAAACGGTTATTGATACCGCCTCATCCTTGTCCTCGCGAAAGACAACTTTTACACCCTTACCTTCATGTTCAACACCAAATGCTTCCTTCAAGGCAACGATACCACTTGTATCAAGACTGGACACACCGTCCGCCTGCAACGCGGCTTCAGCCGCATATTGTGCGACAAAACCGCGTGACATGGTCCGATCACCTCTGATTGTTGCATGTGGATAAGGATCCGGCATCGTCTTACTAAGCCCGTTCCATATACTCGCCGGAACGGGTATCTATCCGTATACGCTCACCCTGACCGATGAACAGCGGAACTTTTACGATAGCGCCCGTTTCCACAACTGCATTTTTCATAACATTGGTGGCCGTATCTCCTTTTACCCCCGGTTCACATTCAATGACCTCAAGTTCAACAAATGTCGGCGGTTCAATCGAGAATATTTCACCCTTATAGGATAAAACCTTGCAGTCCATATTTTCTTTCAGAAACTTCAATGTGTCGCCAAGTATTTCGCTGCTGATCGGAAACTGTTCGTAGGTCTCCGTATTCATAAAGTAATGCAGGTCGCCATCGCGATAGAGGTATGTCATGTCGTCGCGGTCCAATTGTGCCCGCTCAAATTTTTCATTCGGGTTAAATGTGCGTTCAACGACGCTGCCTGTTTTGACATTGCGGTATTTTGTTCGCACAAATGCGGATCCTTTGCCAGGCTTAACGTGTTGAAATTCAACGACCTGAAAAACTTGTCCATCCATTTCGAAGCTGACGCCGTTGCGAAACTCCCCTGCACTTATCATGAGTTTTGATCCTCCATAGTTTCAATTCACAGACCTTTAAACATCAAAAAGAGAGCCATCTGGCCTGATGTCAGAATTGTATCATATTCTCTGCAGAAGCGTAAAGGTCAACTGGATCAGTCCTCATTCTGATTCTGGTATTCCGGCGAGTCTGTCGTTCCGCCGAGTTTGAAGTGTCTGAACAGCCAACGTTCAATCAGTCGCTTGAAGCGGACATTGACAGCCTCCTGTCTGGCACGGGGGCGAACGAGAACAGCCAGTGCTCCGGCGCGATGGGCGCTCATGACGTCTGTCAGAATCTGATCACCGACCATCACGGATTGCTTCGGTTGAATACCGGAATCAGCACACGCATCAAGAATTGCGCGGACGGACGGTTTATTGGCCAGTGCTGTATAAGGCATTCTAAGTGATTCAGCATAGGATTTTATTCTTCGATGCCCTGCATTGGAAACGATCCGGCAGTCAAACCCGATGTCGCGCGCGCGTTTGATGGCTCGCTGTGCGTAGTCATCAGCTTCAAAAGAACCATGGCTGGCAAGGGTATTGTCAACATCGATCAGAAGCAGCCGATAACCATCGTGATAAAGCTTCTTCAAATCAAGATCATCCAGGCTCTCACAATAGAGATCCGGTTTTAGATATCTTTCCAGATTTTGCATCATGCTGCTCTTCTCTTTTCTGTATCTCAATCGGTTTCTGTTTGCCATTTATCTAGTATAGTGTTCATCCCTTGATCTGGCAACCGAATGAATTCTCCTGGTGCTCAACAGCATGTGAACATCTGTCGCCTTTTAGCATCGTCAATTATACAAAATGGTTTGACCGGCTTTTGAAAATATCGCATGATGGTTGAAATGACTGTCATGCTTGTCTATAATTGGATTGTTTAGGGGGATTTCAACATGTATAAAGTATGCAAATTCGGCGGATCTTCGCTTGCCAACGCTGAACAGATCAAGAAAGCCTGTGACATCATGCTTAGCGATCCGACACGCCGCGTCATGATTGTTTCAGCCCCCGGGAAACGAACACGCGAAGACACAAAGGTTACTGACCTTTTAATTGCACTGGCCAATGCGATCATCAGTGGTTATAGCGCTGAAGATGAGCGGCAGGCCGTCATCAACAGGTTTTCGGTCATTGCCGAGGAGCTGGGTGTTGATCAGGCTGTGATGGATGAAATCGAGGCCGATATCCAGAGTCGGATGTGCAAGGACTGTTCGTCATCTATGCGATTCATGGATATTATAAAAGCTGCTGGTGAAGATAACTGTGCCCGTCTGGTTGCCTCTTATCTTCAGTCTATCGGACGTACTGCGGAGTATATCAACCCAAAGGATGCCGGTCTACTGCTGACTGAAGAATATGGCAACGCTCAAGTGCTTCCTGATTCATACGCAGCGTTGTATCAGCTGAGAAATGTTCAGGGCATTTCAGTTTTTCCGGGATTCTTTGGTTATACGCCAGATGGACAGATTGTTACTTTTTCACGCGGCGGTTCAGACATAACAGGGTCAATCATAGCTGCGGCCACTGATGCGCAGGTATACGAGAACTGGACGGACGTTGATTCTGTTTATTCGGTTAATCCGTCTCTGGTCAGCCACCCGAATCCAATCCGTGAAATCACCTATGATGAAATGCGCGAGCTGACTTACGCCGGTTTTACCGTACTGCATGAAGAGGCTCTGGCACCAACCTATCGGAAGGGCATACCGGTCAATATCCGCAATACCAACAATCCGACCGCACCAGGCACTATGATTGTCCGTAACAGAGTTAATTTTGAAGGCGTTGTCACCGGTATCGCAGGAGCTAAAGGTTTTTGCTCCTTGAATATGAGTAAATATCTGATGAACCGTGAAATCGGATTTGCTTTGAGAGTCCTGCAAATCCTTGCAGACGAACAAATTCCGTTTGAACACATGCCGTCCGGTATTGACTCACTGTCCATCATCATGCGTAAAAGCTATTTTACGCCGGACAAAGAACGGCTCATTATTGATCGCTTGAGTCGTGAGCTGTCCATCGAAAAGTTATCTGTCAATCGCAATCTGTCAATCGTGATTATAGTCGGCGAAGCAATGGCACGAACAGTCGGCGTAACCGCACGAGCTGCCAATGCGCTTAGTAAAGCAGGTGTAAACCTCGAAATAATCAATCAGGGTTCTTCAGAAATCAGCGTTATGTTCGGTGTGCGGGAAGAATATTGCAATTATGCGGTCAAAGAACTCTATAAGGAATTTTTTCAACGCTGATCACGAATAATCTTCATTTGCTGAACAGTCGTTCAACCATTCCGAGCGTCCGAATCATAAATAGCGGATGCATCAAAAAAGCGTTCCAGCTGGTACTGGCTGCTGTTTTTCAGTGTGTGACCATTAACAGGAACCTTATCAACATAGATATAGCTTTCTCCGGCATATAGATACGGGAAAGCGCCAATACCGCCAAACAATTTAAATCCCTGCTCCTTGAGATAGGCGGCACGTTCGTCAGAGCCATTGATAAACGCACCATTCGGGTAATGCAGGATACTGACAGGTCCAGTCAGAGTTCCAACCTGACTCAACCACTTTTCTGTATCATTCTGAATCCGTGCCAGATCATGATCTCTCGCCTGAATAAAACCATACGTCGATGATGCAAACTGCCAGCCGGTCATCTTAAGCCGTTCGATTATCTGGGCAGCAGATGAACGATTTGTTGCAAGATCTGACTCAGACAGGCTTAGTTTTGCATAGTCGTGTGCTTCCAGAGCAGCGTTGCGGTCATCGAGCTGATCTGCATCAGTCACATAGCCAAAGACGCACTCATAACCAGTTAACGAGATCGTTCCTTTAGCCCCATCCAATGAAAAATCGGGGTGTTTTTCGACAAATACGTCAAGAATACCGATCGCCTCATCTGTGCGTGATACCACATGATTGCCAGACTGATCGTAGTATTCCGCAGCGACCTCTCCGCCTTCATCAAAAATCAGATTCCAGGCATTACCGGTTTCACGTCGCGTCACATAATAGTTAAGCCCCTCAAGGACAAGAACCAACGGCTTCTTACCCGGCGGCAGCGTTATTTCTTGCCTATCAGCTTTTTCATTGTATAGTCGCTCAGCATCCACCAGAATATAGTCGTTCTCGTAGAGTGCTTCGATCATTCTGGAAAACTCGGTGACTGTCATCATTGAATCAAAAGCTGCAGCTGCGTATGAATCATTGTCAAATGCTCGTTCCGGCTGGTTGATCAGCGGTTTGACTGATATAAACTCAACCGCTCCCTCATACGGAACGAGTTGATCAGGAATGTACGGTGCACACGCCTCTATTGCCTGCTGGATATCTGTGTCATCCGGAAATACAGTTTGAATTTTTCTAAACGCAGCATCAGCCGAAAGATAACGGCCGCCTTCCATCAGCTGTGTTGCTTCATCAATCAGAGGAGCGTACATAACTGATTGACAGTTTTCCAGCAAAACAGTTAATTGTTCACGGGCAAAAGGACCCGGTCCATCCGTGTTAAGAAGATCGTTTATCGCTGCATATCCTGTCCAG
>LSQX01273116.1_pt1 | contig 31193 bp, 20 predicted proteins | sample 654561 | NCBI WGS metagenome assembly LSQX01 (sample SAMN04489861, study PRJNA283612) | anaerobic digester metagenome | isolation source: 4 biogas reactors fed with cattle manure at either 37C or 55C with and... | place: Denmark: Kongens Lyngby | collected 2014 | reverse complement strand
CAAGCCGGAGCTTGGGAACCAGGAAGAGGCCGCAGCGGCCTGGGGAGCGGCGAGCTGTCCGGCAGGCGGCCCTACTGGAAAGGGACCTTCACAAAGACTCCGGTGCCGGGGTCCCGCTCGTAGGCGGTGCCGGGCGGGGCGTGCAGGAAGGGGATGATCGACCGGTCGTAGTTGCAGATTGTGTTGACGTCGTAAATCCCGTGATTGTCGGGATTGTCGAGGTAATCGTGCGACTCCTGGCCAGTCAAGAACCGCCAGCCGCTGTCTTCGGCGTTTTCCGGCTCGACGCGGCACATCCAACCGACGTCCTTGCCCTCGACGGTGATCATGTCGGAGGCCGAACAGGCGCCCATCTCCGGCACCAGTCGGCGGATCTTCTCCGCGGGCAGCTTGAGTTTCTTCCCCATTTACTATCTCTCCCGAAACGGTGCAGCCCCCGGGGACTTCCAAGGGAAACAAGTCCGGCCTCTGCGGCAACGACGCGGGCGTCTTGCCGGTCCGGTGTCTCTTCGTCCAGCGGCGGGCCAAGCAGTCAGACAAGTTCCTCGCCGCGCCGCGTGCCGCGCGGATTCAGCGCTGCGCTTTTTTGCCATCCGCGCCAATCAGGACAACGGTTGAAATCCCGCACAGACGGTTGTCAAAGAGCCCGGTGGAGCGTCCTCTTCCACCGGGCTCTCCATCCTATACGCAGGGCCATTTGCCGGCAATCGGGCTATGCCTTTTTGGTCTGCTCCTGTTTGTCGAAGGCGGCGTCGAAGGCGAGCCGGCTGGGCGCGAAGTCGACCTTGTGGACGAACTCGCAGGCCTCCTTGGCGCCGTGCTCGCGGTCCATGCCCGAGTCTTCCCACTCGACGGACAGCGGGCCCTGGTAGCCGCAGACGTTCAAGGCGCGGATGATCTCGCCGAAATCGACGCCCCCGTGGCCGGGCGAACGGAAATCCCAACCGCGGCGGGGATCGCCGAAGTTGAGGTGGCTCGCCAGAATGCCTGTCCGCCCGTCGAGGGTCACCTTGGCGTCTTTGACGTGCACGTGGTAGATGCGGTCGGGGAACGCCCGGATGAAGTCCACCGGATCGACCCCCTGCCAGATCAAGTGGCTGGGGTCGAAATTGAACCCGAACTCCTCGCGGTGGCCGAGGGCCTCCAGCGCCTGCTGGGCCGAGTAGAGATCGAAGGCGATTTCGGTCGGGTGGACTTCCAGGGCGAACTTCACGCCGCACTCGCCGAACACGTCGAGGATCGGGTTGAACCGCTCGGCCAGCAGCTTGAAGCCGTCGTCGATCATGCTGGGCGGAACGGGTGGGAAGCTGTAGAGCAGGTGCCAGATGCTCGAACCGGTGAAACCGTTGACGATGCCCACGCCCAGTTTCTGCGCCGCTCGGGCGGCGTTCTTGAGTTCCTCGGCCGCGCGCTGATTGACGCCGGCCGGGTCCCCATCGCCCCACACGTAGGGTGGAACGATCGCCTTGTGGCGCGCGTCGATGTTGTCGAGGACGGCCTGGCCGACGAGGTGGGCGCTGATTGCAAACACCTGCAGGTTGTACTTCTCGAGCAGGGCGCGCTTCTTCTCGCAATAGTCGTCTTCGGCCAGCGCCTTGTCGATTTCAAAGTGGTCCCCCCAGCAAGCCAGTTCCATCCCATCGTAGCCGAATCCCTGGACCTTCTGGGCCAGCGTCTCCAGCGGCAGGTCGGCCCACTGGCCGGTGAACATCGTAACGGGTCGTCCCATGGTGTGCTCCTTTTGCAGATCCGGAGGTTCAAGCGTTGAGAGACAGGCGAGCGGCCGGCGCGCGGGCCCGCACTCCCGGCCGCAATGCCTGGCTACCGATCCGCCCCGCGTACAAGCCGCCGCGGGGGGCGGCCGACGGCGAAGCGTTTGCGGATTGGTGCTCGGATCACATATTCTGGCATATTTGCCCGGCCCTGGACACTCCCCCGCCGCGTTTCGATCCGCCAGCCGGTGATCCGCCAACGGACGTCCGCTCCGAGCCATGCCGCCGGTTCCCAAGCTCCAGCCACTTCCTGGTTCCCAAGCTCCAGCCACTTCCTGGTTCCCAAGCTCCAGCTTGGGGACCTTCTTCCGCGTTTGGGCCGCAATCGGCGCGGGGTTGCCGGCGAGGAGCAGCCGGTCGGTGCGTGCTATAATACCGTTAGGAACGGCCGTTGGCGCAGAGTCCGTGTCCTGCGCAAGCGTTGGCGGTTCCGCCGATTGTCTTTCCCGGGAGTTTTCCGATTGATCGCTCGCTACACGATGGTCCTTGTCGCCGGAATGGCCGCCCTGCTCTCGGCGCAATCGGCGGCGGCCGGGGGGAAGGTGCAACTGGAGTTGGTCGCCGACGAGCGGGTGCCGATAACCGGGCAGCAAGAATGGCTTGCGCGGCTTGCGAGGGCCGGCATCGAAGGCTTCCGGATCCGCGCGAGGAATCCATCCGATCAGCCGCGGATCGACGTCGGCGGCAGCGACGATGCGCCGGTTTACTCGGTCGTCGGCGTGCTCACGGCAAATGACGAACTGCTCCTGCCGGGAGCGCGTTTTCGGGCGGCTCAGGTCGGCGGGCTGGCCGAGTGGCTGCGCGACCTGGCCGAACAGGGACCGCCGGACCGCCGCCCGGCAACGGGGGCCTTCGGGTTGACCGAGAACGACTTTGCCCTGCTCCACGCCGACATGGCGCCGGCGCTGGGCTTCGACACGCAGGGCATGTCGCGGGCCGACGTGATCCGGGTGGCGGCTAGGCAGATGTCGACGCCGCTGGTGGCCGACCCCGAGCTGGCCGAGCCGCTGGGCGCTGACAAGGTAGCGGAGAATCTCGCCGGCCTATCGCGCGGGACCGCGCTGGCCTACGTCGTTCGGCCCCATGGGCTCGGCATCGTGCCCCAGCCGAGCGGCGGCCGGATCGGACTGGCGATTCTCGAGGCGAAACCCGAGACGCAGGTCTGGCCGATCGGCTGGGAGCCGAAAAGGCCGGAAAAAGACGTCAAGCCGGAGATGTTCGAGTTTCTCGAGGTCAACGTCACCGGCGTTTCGGTCACCCAGGTGCTGGAAGCGGTCAGCCAGCGGTTGAAAATGCCGATCCTGTTGGACCAGAACGCCCTGGCGCGGCACGGCTTGGAGCCGGACAAGGTGTTCGTTGCGTTCCCCCATGCGCGGACGACATACAGCATCATGCTCCGCAGGGCACTGTTCAAGGCGATGCTCAAGGGCGAATTGCGGGTGGACGAGGCCGATCGGCCGTTCCTCTGGGTGACCTNNTCGATCAAGCCGATCTGATCGGCCGGGCGGATCATTCAGGCGACGGCCAGGTGGGCAAGGCGGGATGACCGAGCGCTTGCCCAGCGCAGCCTGCCCAGCTTCTGTAATGCCGACCACCGTTACAGCATCGCCACTCGTCGCAGGTGGAACGCGGCCGTCAATCCTTGCGACAATCTCCGTCTGCTCCGATGTTACTCCAGGAGCCGATATGACATTCTTGGGAGAAGTCAATAAGCGGGTCTGGAAAGCCCCCCTCTAATGGGGCAGTTCGTGATCGCCTCCCGAGTCAGTCACGGGAGGAGTTCACCCATACGGGGAGGAACAAGATGCGATGGACGTTGATTCTGTTTGGGCTGATGCTCGTCGCCAGCCCCACGTTCGGTCAGAAGGCTGCGAATCAGCCGACCCTTGCCGTACGGGTCGCGGAGGCGGCCGAGGAGCCCGCGGAGAGCCAGGCGGCGTCGTTGAACCAGGATACCGATCAGCGTTTGGAGAAGCAGGTCAGTGCGATCCAGCAGCGATTGCAGCATGAGGAGCGCCGCTTGCAGGCGCAGTTCGCCGAGTTGGCGAAGATGCGGACTCCGGCGGTCGCGAAGGCAGACCAGGCAACGCTGGAGCGGATCGCGCAGCTCGAACAGCAGGTCGTCGCCGCGTACCAGAAGCGCGTCGAGCAGATTCTCTCGGGCGGGGAAGCGAAGATCCCGGCGCAGGCCGCCGCAGCGTCTCCTTCCCAGTCGCAGCAGCACAAGCGGCAGGTGCAGAAGTCGCAGCAGCCGCAACCACCGGCCAGTGTGAGGACTGAGCCTCCCAAGCGGCCGGTCCTGCCATTCTGGCCGTTCAACCAGTTCTGATCGCGGCCGCCACTGCGCCGCTCCTGCGGCTTGCCGCCACGCCCGGCAGGGGACGAATATCCGGCTCCTGTCTAGCCCTCCGCCTGCACTTCGCGTTACCATGGGAGGTGCAGGCGGCGTTTTCTTCACACAAGACTTGGCGAGGTGACCGGACAATGGCAGAAAAAACGGATCGTCGGTGCTTTTTGGCTCGGGGCGTCTTGGGAGCGGCTGGGGTCGGTGCGGCGCTGACCAGCATTGAGGAGAAGACGCTGGCGGCGGCAATCGAAGACGGAAGTGCGCGACCGGCGGAAGGCGGCAAGCCCAAGACCGACATTCCGCCGGGCAGTCTGCCCTGCGGCAAGATCGGCAACGTCTCGCTGAGCCGGCTGTTCATCGGCGGCAACTTGATCGGCGGCTGGGCCCACAGCCGCGACCTGGCGTACGCCTCGAAACTGTTCACCTCCTACAACACCGAGGCGAAGATTTTCGAGACCCTGGAGCTTGCCCAGGCCTGCGGCATCAACACGATCCAGTTGGACCCGAAATGCTGGGACGCGGTGGCCAAGTACAACGCCCAGCGCAGCGACAAGATCCAGACCATGGTTTGTGTGCCGCTGATCGCCGACAAGACCAAGATGAACGACGAGATCAAGCGCCAGATCGACATGGGCGCAACGTTCATTTATTCGCACGGCGGCGTGACCGACTCGCACATGATGAAAGGCGGCGGCACCGGCGTGATCGCGCAGATGGTCGAATTGATCAAGGCCCAGGGCGTGCCCGCCGGCGTCGGCAGTCACTCGCTGAACATGCCGATCGCCTGCGAGCGCGACGGGGTGGACCCCGATTTCTACGTCAAGACGTTCCACATCGATCGCTACTGGTCGGCCACCCCTTCCGAGCATCGCCAGGAATACGATTGGATGTCGTACAACAGGGATTCGGACCACAACAAGAATTACGACAACATGTGGTGCAACAATCCCGAGGAGACCGCGGAGTTCATGGCCACGGTCGAGAAGCCCTGGGTGGCGTTCAAGGTGATGGCGGCCGGCTCGATCGCTCCCCAGATCGCCTTCTCCCACGCCTTCCGCAACGGCGCCGATTTCATCATCGCCGGGATGTTCGACTTCCAGGTCGAGCCCGATGTGAAGATCGCGATCGCGAGTCTGGAGAAAGCGCAGAAGCGCAGCCGTCCCTGGCGCGCCTAGGGGCCCCGTCCATCGGCAACGCGATCCACGCGCCGCCGCTGGCGCGCCGGGGTGCCGGGCGAGCGATCCCCAACTGGGCGGAAAACAGGTGGGGGTGGAGTCCGGCTGCCCCGAAAAATGGGGGGGGCAACGATTGATTTTTGTCCATGACCTGATAAAAGTAGGATCTTGCTAGGGGGGCAATCACAGTTTCAGCCTACAGTCTCAGCCTGCTGTATCGAAAGGGTGACTGTCATGGCGTCAGAGCTCACGCCGCGAGAACGAGAGGTCGTGCGTCTAGCCAGTCTCGGCTGTACCGTGCACGAGGCCGCGAAGATTCTGAAGCTGGCTCCGAGCACCGTCGACAACCACAAGGCGCGTGCGATGGCCAAGCTGGGGACGGACAAGGCCGCCCTACTCACGCGGTTGGCGATCAAGCTGAAGATCACCAGCATCAACGATGCGCTGACCGATGCCGAAAAGCGGAAGAGCGGCAGGAAGAACGACGGCTGGAACTGACGCATCGGCTGCGTTGACGCATGCGGGCGGGCTCGTGTTGGACCATCCGGCGGGCTGAATTGACACGCCCTGCCCGCAGCGGCTATCGTTGTCGGCGCCATGATCGACTACGAAATCTCCCGCCGACTCTGCGTGCTGCGGTTCAACCGGCCGCCGCTGAACACGATCGACCAGGCCCTGCTCGCCGCCCTTCGCCGGGCGATTGCCCGTGCCGAAGACGACGCCGCGGCGGATGCGGTTGTGTTGACCGGCAGTGCCGAGCAGTTCAGCGCCGGGGCCGATATCCACCTCTTCGAAACGATCCACTCGCGGGACGAAGCCCGGGCGCTCTGCGAGGAGTTTCAGCAGGCTTGCACGCGGATCGAGAGGTGCTCCAAGCCGGTCGTCGCCGGGCTGGCCGGCCGGGTGATGGGCGGAGCACTGGAACTGGCCCTGGCCTGCCACCTGCGGGTGGCCGCGCCCGAGGCCCAACTCAGCCTCCCCGAGGTCCGCCTCGGCATCCTTCCCGGGGCCGGGGGCACCCAGCGGATGCCGAGGATCATCGGGGCGGCGAAAGCCCTGGAAGCGATGCTCAGCGGACGGTCGATCGGCGCGGCGGAGGCCCGGCAGCTCGGTTTGATCGACGCGGTTTGCCCGGGTGACGAGCTGATCGGCGGCGCGCGGCGGATTCTCCGATCCGGCCCACCCGCGCGGCGCGCGCGCGACCGGGCTGAGCGAATCAGCGATGAAGATCTCCAAGCCGCGATCGCCCAGGCGGAAGCGACGCTGCGAACCGCGCCGCCCGAGCTGCTCGCTCCCCGGCGAATCATCGCCTGCGTCGCCGCAGCCGTGCGGGGGTCGTTCGACGCGGGCCTCCGCGCCGAACGCGAGGCGTTTGCCGACTGTGTCCTGTCCCCCGCGGCGCAAAACCGGTTCTACGCATTCTTCGCCACGCGCCAGACCGACAAGCTGCCCGAACTGGCGGAAGTCGAGACGCGGGAAATCAACCAGGCCGCGGTGGTCGGCATGGGGTCGATGGGCACGGGCATCGCCCAGGCCCTGGCCGCCGCCGGCGTCCCGGTCGCCGTCTTCGATCAGGATCCGGCCGCCGCGGAAAGGGGGCTGGGGCGGATTCGGCAGTCGCTCGAACGCCGCGTCGCCGATGGGAAGATGGCGGCCGCCCAGGCCGCCGCGGCGCTCGCCCGGATCGCGCCGGCCGGCGAGTTCGCGGCGCTCGGAGCCGCCGACCTGGTGATCGAATCGGTGTTTGAGCTGCTGGAGGTCAAGCGGGCGGTGCTGCGGCGGATCGAAGCGGTCTGCGGCGACGAGACGATCCTGGCGACCAACACCTCGACGCTCTCGCTCGACGCCCTGGCCGAGGGGCTGCGGATCGGCGAGCGGCTGATCGGAGTGCACTTTTTTAATCCGGCCCAGGCGATGCCGCTCGTGGAGGTCGTGCGGCGCAAGGGCACGTCCCAGCGCGTTGCGGCGACCACCGTGCGGTTCGCCAAACGGCTGGGGAAGACGCCCATTCTGGTCAATAACCGCGAGGGTTTTCTCGTCAACCGCGTGTTCGTGCCCTACCTGGCCGAGGCGTTCTCCCTGCTGGAAGAGGGGGCGTCGCCCCGCCAGATCGATTCGGCGATGGTCCAGTTCGGGTTTCCGATGGGGCCGCTGACGCTCAGCGACATGACGGGCATCGACATCGTCGTCCATGCCCAGCGCGAGTTGCAGAAGGCCTTTCCCTATCACGGCCCGCTTTCCCAGGTGGCCCACCGGCTCGTCGCGCTCGGTCGCACCGGCCAGAAAGGCGGCGCGGGCGTCTATCGCTACGCGCCCGGCAGCCGCACCGCGCTCGACGACGGCGTCCTGGGGGAGGCCGTGGCCGAGGTGCAGCGATTGAAACCGCGCGCCGGCGCGGACGGTCCCAAGCCGCCACTGTCCACCGACGAGCTCGCGCGCCGGCTTGTCGGCCGGATGACTGCCGAGGCGTTTCGAGTGCTCGAAGAAGATGTCGCCCGGTCCGAGGCGGACTTGGACGCCGCAATGGTCCTGGGCACGGGGTTTCCCGATTACCGCGGTGGGATCGTGCGCTACGCCAGGAGCCGCGGGCTTGACACGGTCTGCGCGGAACTCGAAAATCTGGCGGAAACATGTTCCGAGAGATATGCGCCCAGCAGGTACCTGCGGGCCCTGGCGCGGACTTGACGATCGCGTGTCTTTCGCGGCGTCCGGCCGGCTTCCGCTTGCGCCTCTTCCCGCGGGCACTGCTGGCCGTGCCGTTGGCGCCTCAATCCCAAGGAGCCTGACATGGCGGACGCCCCCCGCAGAGACCTCGAATCGACCAAGACGATGAAGTCCGTGATGGGCGATTATTTCACGGAGCTCTGCCAGGGTCCCGAGCGGGGCACGAAGACCGCCTGGTGCACGAGCGTTGGTCCCGCCGAGTTGCTCTACGCGATGGGGTTCAATGTCTTCTTCCCGGAGAATCATGGGGCGATGCTCGGGGCCAGCCGGATGGCCACCGACCTGATCCCGGCGGCCAACGCGCTCGGCTACTCGCCGGACATCTGCTCCTACCTGACGAGCGACATCGGCTCCTATCTGAAGAACGAGAGCCCGATCCAGAAGATGAACCTCCCCGGACCGCCCAGGGCCGACGTGCTCGTGTTCAACACGAACCAGTGCCGCGACGTGAAGGATTGGTTCCAGTTCTACGCCCGCGAGTGGAACGTGCCCTGCATCGGCATCCACACGCCCCGGTCGATCGGCCAGATCGACGAGCAGCTTGCGGATTACATTGGCGCGCAGATCGAGTCGCTGATCGAGCCGCTGGAGAGGGTGTCGGGAGAGAAGTTCGATCCGGATCGACTCCGCCAGGTCGTCGCCCTGTCGCGGCAATGCACCGAATTGTGGAAGCAGGTGCTCCTCGCAGCCGCCAATCGGCCGGCGCCGCTGACGTTTTTCGACGGCACGATCCAGATGGGCCCAGCCGTTGTCCTCCGCGGCACCCGGCAGGCCGTGGACTATTACCAGCTCCTTGTCGACGAGCTGAACCAGAGGGTAGCGCAGGGCGTGGGGGCCGTCGCGGGCGAACGATTCCGCATTTACTGGGAGGGAATGCCGATCTGGGGCAAGCTCAGCTCGCTCGCCAAGCAGTTCGTCGAGCTCAAGACGGCCGTCGTGGCGTCGACTTACTGCAATAGTTGGATCTTCGACGCCCTCGATCCGGCCGATCCGTTCCGGAGCATGGCCCGGGCATACAGTAGCATCTTCATCTGCCGCAGCGAGGAGTACAAGGAGCAATACATCAAGCAGATGGTTGAAGAGTACCAGGTGGACGGCATTCTGTACCACGATGCCAAGACCTGTCCGAACAACTCGAACTGCCGTTACGAGATGCCCCAGCGGCTTCAGCGGCAATTCGGCAAGCCCTACCTGGTGATCAACGGCGACTTGAACGATCTGCGGCTCTATTCGGAAGAGCAGGCGCGGACCAATATCGAGGCGTTTGCCGAACAGCTCGCGGAGACTTGACGAGCCGGGCAATCGATCCGGCCCGGCCCGGCGCTCGGACAATCCCGGCAGGAGAGGCTTGCATCCCCTCCAAGGCAGGTTATGGACTTGTCCAACCGTGACTATTTCTGCGGAATTGACATCGGCGCCTCGGCGGCCAAGCTGGTGCTGATCGACGGCCAGGGCCGGGCGGCCGCCCGGGCCGTGCGACGGTCGGGCCTCGACTACGCGCGGACCGCCGAGGCGTGTTTGCAGGAAGGGCTCGAAAAGGCCGGGCTGGCGCGAGAGCAGGTCGCCGCCGCCTGCTCGACCGGCTACGGGCGGGACAACGTCCCCTGGGTCGACGGCAAGATGACCGAGATCGCCTGCCACGGCCGCGGCGCGTTCTTCCATTTCCACCGCGCGATGACGATCATCGACATCGGCGCCCAGGACAGCAAGGTTATCCACCTGGATCAGGAAGGCCGCCGGGTTGGCTTCAAGATGAACCGCAAGTGCGCCGCCGGCACGGGCGCCTTCCTGGAGGAGATCGCCTACCGCCTCGATCTTCCCCTCGCGGAACTGAACGGCCTGGCGGAGGCCGCGACGCGGGAAGTCTCGCTGGGGAGCTTCTGCACCGTCTTCGCCGCCACGGAGGTTCTCGAGAAGATCCGCGCCGGTCAGAAGGTTCAAGACATCGTCAAGGGCGCGTTCCGCTCAGTGGTCAAGCGGATCGCCGAAATGGACATCGTCCGCGCCGAGCTGGTGATGACCGGCGGCGTGGTTGCCCACAACCCGTACCTGGCTAAACTGGTTGAAGAATCGTTCCAGACCAGGGTCGTCGTCCCGCCGGAGCCCCAGTTCACCGGCGCCCTGGGCGCGGCCCTGTTCGCGCGCCAAGGCAAACAGAGAACCGTTCCGTAGGCGGTGCGGGGCAATCCGATCCAAAGCCCCTCCCGCCGTCAAGGACACTCCTCGAAGCGAAAACGGCCGCCCTGCAATCGGCCCCGCCACACGAGCTGCCCGTGACCTCGCGCAAAATGACCCGTGCCATGTAACCTGCAACCTGCCACCCAAGGAGCCGCCGATGCTCGTCACCCAGCCGCCGACCGAAATCGCCGAAGGGCTCTGGATGCTTGGAACCGGCGAGTATCCGATCTATCTGTTCCACGCGCGGGGCGAAGCGGCCCTGTTCGAGGGCGGAACCGGGGCGATGGGCCCACTCCTCGAGGAGCAGCTTGCGGGCCTGAAGATCGACCCGGACGCCGTCCAGCAGGCAATCATCACCCACGCCCACGCCGACCACGTGATGGCCGTGCCGATGTTCCGCCGGCTGTTTCCCCAAGTGACGGTCGCGGCCTCGGAACTCGGCGCCAGGACGCTCGCGTCGGAGAAGACCGTCTCGTTCTTCTGCCAGGTCGACGAAGCCCTGACCGGTGCAATGCTCAAGGCGGGCAGAATCACCGAGCAACAGCGGCCCGAGGCGCTTAAGGAAATGAAGATCGGCGTCGATCGCCTCCTCCAGGAGGGCGACAAGATCGAGGTTGGCGGCCTGGCCTTCAACGTCCTCGAAACACCCGGCCACAGCGAATGCAGCCTGAGCTTCCACCAGCCGGACCGCGGCATCCTGATCATCTCCGACGCCACCGGCTATTACATGCCCCAGCCCGGCCAATGGTGGCCCAATTACTTCTCGGGCTACGGGCCCTACCTGGCCTCGATCGAGCGGCTTGCCGCGCTGGATGCCGAAATCCTCTGCCTGAGCCACAACGGGGCCGTGCTCGGCGGCCCGTCCGTGGGCGACTATTTCGACGGTGTCCTCGCCGCCACGAGGGCCTACCATGCAAGAATCATCGCCGAGACCAGGGCGGGGAAATCGATCCGCGACCTGGCCGGAGAACTCGGCGAGGAAATCCACGCGATTGCGCCCCTGATGCCCCTCGATTTCTTCCAGAAGAACTGCGGCCTGCTGGTCAAGCAATCGCTGAAGCACGAGGGGTGAGCGGGGGGAATCGCGAATGTCGAATGTCGAACGAATGACGAATATCGAATGGCAATCAGCCGAGACGGTTTCCCCTGGTTCCCAAGCTCCAGCTTGGGAACGAGGTGGAACTTGGCGGCATGAAAGACTGAACCCTGAACCCTGAACCCCGAACCCTCCCCATGCCCAGATCCCGCATTCTCGGAACCGGCTGTTACCTGCCGCCGAAGGTCGTGACGAACTTCGACGTGATGCAGATGATGGAGACCAGCAACGAGTTCATCGTCGAGCGGACGGGGGTCCGCGAGCGGCGCCATGCCGAGCCCGGCGTGTCGGCGAGCGACCTGGCCGCCGAGGCGTGCCGGGCGGCGCTGGCCGACGCGGGCCTGGAGAACGGCGACATCGACCTGGTGATCATGAACACGATCACGCCCGACCATGCCGATCCGGGCTGTGCCTTCTTTCTCCAGGGCAAGCTCGGCATCAAGGGGCCCGGCGTGATCGACATCCGCCAGCAGTGCGCGGGGCTGATCTACGGAATTTCAATCGCCGACCACTTCATTCGCGCGGGAACCTACCAGCGGATTCTCGTCGTCTGCGCAGAAATCCTCTCCAAGCGGATCGATGGGTCCTACGACGGACGGAACATCGCGATCCTGCTCGGCGACGGTGCGGGCGCCGTGGTGGTCGGCCCGGCGGAAGACGATGCTCCGGGCGTTCTTTCCACGTTTTTGCACGCCGACGGCTCGCTGGCCAAGGCGCTCTACACAGCCGCGCCCGGCAGCGGCCTGGGGCGCGCCGAGCACATCACCCACGACGACATCGACCAGGGGCGCGTCCACTTCCGCATGGACGGCAAGGCGGTCTTTGAAAACGGCGTCGCCCGCATGTCGGAAGCCCTCTTCGAATCGCTCGAGGCGAACCAACTCACACTCGACCAGGTCGACGTGCTCGTGCCCCACCAGGCCAACCTGCGGATGCTCGAGGCGATCATCGCCAAGACCCGGTTCCCGAAGGAAAAGGTCTTCATCAACGTGGAGAAGTATGGCAACATCGCCTCCGCCTCGCTCCCCATCGCGCTTTCCGAGGCCCGCTCCTGCGGCATGATCCGGCCGGGCGGCCTGGTGCAACTGGTGGCCTTCGGTTCGGGGTTCGTGTGGGGCTCGGCATTGTTGCGGATCTAGACGCTGCGGGCCGGTCAGCGCGGCGCCAGAGCGTAGATCCGGTACCCGGAGCCGAGCTCGGCCGCCGTGCGGCCGATCCGCCCGTCGAGCCGGTCGTCTTCGCCCTCGGGACCCGCGACGACCAGCCAGCCTGCGCCCTGGCGGCGGCACTCTTCCAAGGCCCGCTTCAGGTCGCCCGTCTCCGGGGCGATGAACCAACCCGGCCGGTTGCAGTAGTAGAGCAGCGTAATCCCGCCGCCGTGCATCGTGGCGACCGGCTCGCCGGGCGAGGTCAGCGTCTGGACCGCCCTGCCCGCGGCCACGACCGCGCGGTCTTCATCGGGCGTGCTGAACGCCGGCTTGGCCGCGTAGCGGAGTGAAAAGGCAATCGCCACGATCAGCAGGCCGGCAATCGCAGCGCGGCCCGGGCGGAGACTCTGCCGGACCGCCTGCCAGCCCAGCCCGGCCACGATGCATAGGGGTGGAAGCACGGCCAGGTAGTAGTAGTTCATCTCGTGGAACTTGCGGGGCAAGGCCAGAACGAGCAGGACCATCGCCGCCAGCCACGGCAGGTAGCCAAGCCAGTGCCGGCCCAGAAAACCGGCCAGGAACAACGCGAACCCAACCGGGGTCAAGATCACCGAGGTCAGATCGTCGAGCGCTCGGACGTAGAAATCAGCGGAAAACAGCAGCGGGTCCGGCGGCCGGTAGCTCATGGCATTGCCCTGGAGGCAGGAGTAGATGTGGGCGGCATGAGGGCTGCCGGGCGCGGCGGTGCGGAGCGCGTGGAGGCACCACAGGGCGACGGGGATCAGGGCCAGGATCGCCGTCCCCAGCCCAAGCAGGAACCGCCGGGGGCGCGGGCCGACCGCCTGCGACTGGCCCGGCCCGAACAGGCCCGGCCAGAGCGTCATCGCCCCCAGCGGCAGCAGGAGCACCACCAGGTAGACCTTGGTGAGCAGGAGCAGGGCAAACGAGACGCAAAGCGGGACCAGCCACGCCGGATTGCCGCCGGCCAGCCAACGGTCGGCGGAATAGAAGACGGCCAGGGTGAACAGCACGATCGAAGCATCGAGCATGAACGTCTGGCCGTAGACGACGCTGATCGGTGAGAGAGCCAAGGTCAGCCCCGCCCCGAGCGCCGCGGCCTGGCCGTGGCGGGCGCGAACCAGCGCCACCAGGAGCAGAATCGCCGCGGCCATGAACGCCACGCTCGTCGCCCGGCCCCAAACGTCGAGCGAGCCGCCAAGCCACCTCCACAACGCCCCGGTCAGTTGGGCCGAGACCGAGAATTCAAGCATGTGGAGCGACCGCTGGCCGCCGACGAGCACGTCCATCGTCGGATAGAAGAGGCCGGCGCGGCCCTCGGCCCAATTCCGGGCGATCATGGCGTAGATCACGCTCTTGGTCGAGAAGTTGCCGACCAGCGGACGCGTAATCCCCAGGCTGCGATACGCCGTGGCGAATACCACCAAGAAGAGCACGAGCGCGGGAAAATGGCGAACCCTCAAAGAGTGGGTGAGACCGTTCTCGCTCGTAGCGTCCTTGCCGGTCATTTAAGATTTGATTCTTTGGAAAAAGATGCGGGTTAGGAAGACCTTGCGGCCGAATATAGCGGTACGGCCCATGCTGTCAACATGGACGGATCTGGACAAGTTCAAAACCCAAGCTTCAAGGCCCAAACTCCCCCCCCGAGTCCGGCGTTCCCACTCGAAGGCCCAGCCTAGCCTCCTGTTGGCCATTGGGAACTGAGCCTTGAATCTTGCCGAAATCGGATTTGCTCGCGAAAGGCCATCTCATGACTCGCCTTGGATTTGCGGTGACGTTGATCTGCCTGGTTGCCTGGACCGCCGGATGCCGGATGTGTGCCAGCGAGTTCGACTACTGTGGCCCAACAGGGGGCGGCGAGTGCGGCGCGGACTGCGGGCTGAACGCGCCCCGAGCCGGTTCGATCCTGAACGGCACGAGCCAGGCGATCTACGAGGACCAAACCGTCTACGAGAGTGCTGCCACCGGCGAACCGGCGATGATTGGCAACAGCGTCGGACAGCTCCGCAGCGATGACTTCCAAGCGCCGATCCTGCCCAGCCAGGTCATCGAGGGCCAGCGGATCGACGGCGTGATCATCTCAGTCGAAGACCACAAGCTGGAAGATGCCGCCCCGCGAGCGCGGGAAAGCGCAGCGCGCCGGCCGACTCCCGCCCCGAAAAAAACGCATTGGTCGGCCAGGTAACAGGCATCAGCGGCAGCCGGTTGGCGGTCATCCGCCACGCAGCCTTCCTTCCCAGGCTCCAGCCTCCTGGTTCCCAAGCTCCAGCTTGGGGCCCCCCTCCCTCCCGTTCGAAGATCAGGTCAATCGCAAGAGCTGAAGTCGCTAGCGCCGGCCCGCGACCAGTCAGTCATTCGCCCTTCAGCCCGCCGCTTAAGGCCATTTCCTTTGCATCGCAGGCAAGAAGCCTATAGACTGGCAGATGGCGACCGTCTCCTCCCATTGCCATGCGGATCATTGGGGGGGTGCATTTTGCCACTGAAGTGCGGCAACCCAACCCGTCCGGTCTGCCAACAACTCGCGGTCGCCCGCGATTGGCGGCCGAATCTGCCGGTGAAAGCAGCGATTTCACGGTCCGACCCCATGAGTGGGTAGTGTCTTTGCGAATTGAGCGGGTTTAGAATTGGGGAGGTGAGGTATTGTTGCCCGGGGCTGTCCCCGCCAGGCTGCGGCCGGGCAAGGGGAGGGGGGCCACAGCTGGTCAGCCGCAATCAGGAGGTTCATCCGATGCGCCGACTCATGCTCGTGTTGGCCGCCACCTTGCTGGCAGCCCGGTGCATGGCCGCCGAGACGCCCCAAGGCGTTCCCTGGACTGTCACCAAGGTCGCGACCAGCGACACCCACCAACATGCCAAACCGCGGACTGGAGACTCGCCCGGCCCGCAGAAATACCTGCACCTGGACCTGTCGTTTGATTCCACGATCGTGGAGCACCGCGTCGACAAGTTCCGGATTGTCGACGGCCAGGGGAAGAGGATCGGCGAGATTTTTGGCGAGACGCAGCCGGGCAATTCCCAGTCGACGCTCGTTTTCGAGCGCGACGTTCCCTGGTCGAGCCTGGACGGGCTTTACCTGGATGGACTCGGCCGGCGCGTGCCGCTGTTTTCCTCCAAGCCAGCCGTCCCTCCTCCTGCCCCGAGCGTTCGCCAGACCGCTCCGCTGCCAACGGAAGTGGTCCGCCCAACGATCATCGAACGGCCTGGCACCGTCCACGTGCCGCCGGCGGCGGACCAGATCGTTGACAGGGAGCCCCTGCCCGGCCAGGCAATTGTTCGCGAGCAACCCCCGCCGGTCGTGGTTCATCGCGGCCGCAGCGCCGTCGTCCACGTTGACGGCGAGGGCAGCCGAATGCATCTCGGCGGTGGAGGCGGTGGCAAGGCGGGCGGTGGCGCGGGATTGGCCAGCGGTGGCGGCGGGGGTCATGCAATCGCGGGCGGCGGACGTGGCGGAAGCGGCGCCGCGTGCCCCTATGGCGAAGCTTGTCCGATCTGCGGTACCGGCATGGACGAAGGAACCGAAGGTCTTGATCCCTGGGTCTTCGACGCCTTCGGCCGCGGGCGCTACGACGATCTGTTGGCGAGGATCGAGAAATCGGCCACCGGGGTGGACCTCCGCGCGCCAAGGACTGGTTCCACGACGGGCGCCGGTCCAGGGCGCGATGCGGGCGCGCCGAGCGCTGCCGGCGCCCAGCGCGGACCGGTCGGTGGAAGGGCAACAGGCGCGGGGCTTGGCGAGGGCGACGGACTGGGAATCGCCCCCAGCGCTGGCGCCCTGCCGGGCATGGCAGCCGGCGGCAGCGGCGCAGCGCCCCGTCTGCCCGGCATGGGGCCCGCCGCGCCGGGATCAGCGGCGGGCGGCGCGGTGACCGCGGCCGCGACGGCAAGCAGTCCGCAGGCTCCCGGCGATGCTCCCGGCGATGCCCTAGACGCATCGGGCAGCGGCGACGGCGCTAGTTCGCCCGCTCCATCGCCGGCCGGTGAAGACGCCGCGCAGAACGCCGGGTGGCCGCGCGGCTCCAGCGAGGATGCCAGTGCGGGGCCGGACGACGGCCTGGGGCCCGGTCCCGAAGACGGCTACGGCCCTGGGCCCGAAGAGGGTTCCTCCGCTCCCGGGCAAACCGGACAAGGCGGGCCAGGCTCGGGCCCCGGCGCCCCGGGGCCCGGCTCCGGCGCCCCGGGTCCGGGGCAGATGGCGCCGCCGGCTGAAACCGCGCCCGCCGAGGCGGCGCCAAATCAGCCGCCAAGTGGCAAGCAGTACCCAAGGAACCTTGATCATCCCACGAGCGCCAGCGGCGGCGGGCCGGGCGGCGGCGGACCGGGCGGCGGCGGACCGGACAACGTGATTGGGCCCCGTTATCAGAACCTTGCCGACGGCCCTCGCGTTCGCGTCCACGACATCGGCCCGGAGTGGCTCCGCAATCTGCCGGAAAGGACCGGCCCGGTGATCGACTTCTACCGGCCGGTCGTCCCCTATTTCGATCCGCGATTCCGCTTCGCTCCGCGGATTGGACCGGCCGGTTACGGCGGTGGAGGCGGAGGCGGAGGCTACGGTCCTGGCGGAGGCTCCGGCGATCTGGCCCGGATCGGAGCACCGCTGAAGTTTGAGAAGCTGCCCGAATTGCTGCCGGAGATCGTCGTCTACGTCTCCGCTGGAAACGACGGTGAGAGAGCCGGCAAGATCTACCAGCTCGACGACGCCGGCCGCGTGCTGGGGATCGTCAACCTGCCTTACCATGCGACCGGCCTCGCCTTGCACCGCCAGCACGGCCTGATCGCCGTCACACCCCGAGACGGCGGCAAGGTCTATCGCATCGACGAGACGGGCGCGGTCTCCGTCGTACTCGAGAACAATAGCCGACTGCCCTATCCGGTCGATGTCGGGGTTGGCGGCGACTCGGATACGATCGTCGTGGCCGACAGCATGGCCGACGTGCTCGCGGCAACGTCGATCGAGGGAACCGAGCCGATTGTCTACCGCCGATTCGAGAACGTAAAGTACGAACAGCAAGACATGTCGGTCGCCGTCACCCGCGACAAGCACGTGATCTATGGCACGGACGCTGAAGAGGGGATTTACCGCTTCGGCGGCGATGACTATACGGCCTTCCGGGGCCCCATCCTGCCGGGCCGCGGCGGCGTGGCCGCCGATCCGGCGACGCTCCGCTGGGCGGCCACCCAGAGCCCGAACTTGATCCATCTCTACGAGGGCGAACTACACTTGAAGACGTTCAAGCTCTCCGCCGGCAGAAGCATCTACCGCCAGGGGTTGCTCTCGTTCGCCCCCTCCGGTGCGATCGTCGTCGCCACGCGCCCAAGCGACGAGGTGGACACGGGAGTCTGGCTGATGGCCTATGAAACCGCCGAGGGCAAGGAGGGTCAGATTCTCAGCCTCTTCCCCTGGGACAAGGAGCGGATGCTCGACCTGGTCGTCGGCCCGCGAATGCTCTGGGATCGCCATTCCCCTTCACCCAAGAGCCGGTATTGACGAGAAGAAATCGAGGACCCCATGAGCATGTCGCGTTTTCGCTTCTGCGCACTACTCGCCGCCGTGACGTTCGCCGCCGCGACGGCCCGCGGGCAGGCCGTCCAGCTTCCCACCTATTCCTACTTCGGGACCGGCACCGTCGTTTCCGTTCCCGATCGGGGGAGCGTTTACACCGCGGGCGTGAATCGCGCGGCCAGCAGCCGCAACGAATTCGGCACGCCCCTGCTCCCGTTCCGCAATCGCTCGATCGGCTCCGAGCGGAGCGCTGCGAGTGTCTGGACGTCGGTCTACATCCATGATTTCGAGGCGATGGATGAATATCTCTTGAGCCAGGCCCGCAGCGTCTCCACCTCCGCTCTCGTGTCGCCAGCCGCTCGTTCCTCTGCGACGGCGCTGGCGGGCCGCCAACCCGCGCCGCCCGCGGGCATCGCCCCGCGCCAGGCCTGGCAGGCACGCCAGGCGCCGCGGCCGGCCTCCGGTCCCCTCGCCAAGAGCGTGGATCAACTCCGCTCCGAGCGGGCGGGCGAGCGGCAGGCGCGAATCGCCGAAGCGCAGAGTCTTTTCGAACGTGGAAGGATTGCCGAGCAGTCGGGCAAGGCCAACGTTGCCCGCATCTACTACGAGCAGGCCGCGCGCCGCGCCGAGGGGCCGTTCAAGCAGCGGATCCTGGCCCAACTCGCCTTGCTCACCGCCGCGCCGGTCGCTCAGCGATAGCCCGAATGAGTTCGTAAACCAACTGGTTGGCGGTGGTCTCCGCGACTGCTACGATGAAGGTTTGCCCAAACCGCCGGACAGCTCGCGGAAATCCGCCTGCTCGCCAGTCGGCTGGTCTGGGCGCCACGCCTCGTGGGTATTCAAGGCGGATTCACCAAAACAAGGGTGGCGATGAACTGCATCGGACATATCGAGTTGCGCGGCGTCGAAGTCCACAATCTCCAGGCGATCGACCTGGACATTCCGCATCGCAAGCTCGTCGTGCTCTGCGGACTGAGCGGCAGCGGCAAGAGCAGCCTGGCACTGGACACCCTCTACGCCGAAGGGCAGCGGCGATACATCGAGAGCTTCTCGGCCTACACCAGGCAGTTCCTCGAACGGCTGGAAAAGCCCGACGCCGACCGGATCGACGGGATCCCTCCGGCGATCGCCGTGACCAGCAAGAACGGCAACCGTTCGAGCCGCTCGACGGTCGCGACGGCCACCGAGACGGCCGACTACTTGCGGCTGCTGTATGCCAAGATCGGCGGCGTCTATTGCCAGCGCTGCGGCCGGCAGGTCCACCGTGATTCGCCCCAGAGCGTCGCGGCCAGGCTCGAAAGACTCGAGGCCGGCAGACGTTTCATGATCACCTTTCCTCTCAGCCGGCGGGACGACGACCGCGAAAGCCGATGGGCCTCGCTCCGGGAGGAAGGCTTCATCCGTGTCGTCTGCGCCGGAAAGGTCATCCACCTCGGCGAGACCCTCGATCTTGCGCAAGACGTTTGCGGGCCGGCCGAGGCGGTGGTCGATCGGCTCGCCGGCGGCAGCGACGCAGCGCGGATCCAGGATTCGCTCGAAACGGCGTTTGCCCACGGCGCGGGCCGCTGTTCGCTGCTCGTCGAGGCGGCCGACGGCGAGGTTGGAGAGAGCGAGCCTGGCGGGCGGTGGGAGACCATCGACGGCAGGGCCTGGCGGCGGATTGCGTTCAGCACGCAGTTCGCCTGCGATGACTGCCAGATCGACTACCCGGCTCCCGAGCCGCGGCTCTACAGCTTCAACAGCCCGTTGGGCGCCTGCCCGCAGTGTGAAGGCTTCGGCAATGTGATCGACATCGACATGGAATTGATCGTCCCGGACCCGAACAAGTCGATCGCCGAAGGAGCGATTGCCCCGTGGAACAGCCCCGCCTATCAACATGAGCAGGAGGAGTTGATCGCCCTGGCGCCGGATTACGGTCTTCCCGTCGACGTGCCGTTTTCCCAATTGGAGCCGCGCCATCTGGCGCTGATTGCGGAGGGAGTGCCGGAGAGGCAGTTTGGCGGGCTGAAGGGCTTTTTCGCCTGGCTGGAGCGCCGCAAATACAAGATGCATATCCGCGTCTTTCTCAGCCGCTGGCGGAGCTACCGGCCATGTCCAACCTGCGCCGGCTCCCGATTGCGGCCCGAGGCGCTGGCGACGCGGATCGGGGGGAAGAATATCGCCGAAGTCTCGGCGATGAAAGTCTGCGACGCGGCGCGGTTCTTCCGCGATCTGGAGCTGACCGACTGGCAGCGGCAGGTCGGCCGGATGATGCTCGAACAGGTCCGCGCGCGGCTCGGATTCCTCGAGGCCGTCGGCCTGCACTATCTGACGCTCGACCGCACCCTGCGGACCTTGAGCGGCGGAGAACTCCGCAGAGTCGCCCTCACCTCCGCGCTCGGATCGAGCCTGGTCAACATGCTCTACGTGCTCGATGAACCTTCGATCGGGCTCCACCCGCGCGACATCCACCAACTGCTTGGCGCGATCACCGGCCTCCGCGACCGCGGAAACACCGTGGTCGTGGTGGAGCACGAAGAGGCGATCATCCGCGCTGCCGACCAGGTGATCGAGATCGGACCCGGCGCCGGCGAGCGGGGCGGGAGGATCGTCTTCCAGGGCACCCCGGAAGAAATGGAAAACTCGCCCGACAGCCTCACCGGCGACTACCTGGCCGGGCGCCGCGGCGTGGCGGTCGGCAGCCGGCGGCGACTGCCGGACCACGGCTGGATCCGCCTGGCCGGAGCGCGGGGCAACAACCTGCGAAATATCACCGTCGAGTTTCCCCTTGGGGTGCTTTGCCTGGTGACCGGGGTGAGTGGGTCGGGCAAGAGCACGCTCGTCCAGGGGACCCTCTATCCGGCCCTCTGCCGCCGTCTGCGAAAAGACGCCGCCAAACCCTATCCCTACGACGACATTTTCGGCGACGGCCAGATCGATGAAGTGGTGATGGTCGACCAGAGCCCGATCGGGCGCTCGCCGCGCTCCAACCCGGTCACCTACCTGAAGGCCTTCGACGAGATCCGCGCGGTGTTTGCCGAGACGGTCGAATCCAAGACCCGCGGCTACACGGCAAGCCATTTCAGCTTCAACGTCGATGGCGGCCGCTGCGAGGCGTGCCAGGGCGACGGCTACACCGAAATCGACATGCAGTTCCTCGCCGATGTCTACATGCGGTGCAGCCAGTGCGGCGGAACCCGCTACCGCGACGAGATCCTCGAGGTCACCTACCGCGGCCGCAACATCGCCGAGGTCCTCGACATGACCGTCCGCGAGGCGTTCACCTTCTTCCGCGGCAGGGCCAAGGTCCAGGCCCGGCTCAAACGGCTCATCGACGTCGGCCTCGACTACATCCGGCTGGGCCAGCCGGCGGGGACGCTCTCCGGCGGAGAGGCTCAGCGGCTGAAGCTCGCCGGCTACATGTCCAACGCCCGGCGCGGCCGCTGCCTGTTCCTGCTCGACGAGCCGACAACCGGCCTGCACTACTCCGACATCGTCCAACTGCTCGATTGTTTCGACGCCCTGCTCGCCGTCGGCCATTCGCTCGTTGTCGTCGAACACAATTTGCAGATGATCCGCGCGGCCGATTACATCATCGACTTGGGGCCCGGCGCCGCGGAGGACGGCGGGCGGATCGTCGAGAAAGGGACCCCCGAAATGATCGCCCACAACGAGCAGTCCATTACCGGCGGCTTTCTCCGCGGGCTGGTCGACGCCAAGCCGCTCGAGCCGAAAATCCCCTGACTGGCCCCGCGCCGCCCGGCGGACACGGGGCGGCCCGGCCGGCCGCAGCGCCCCGACGCACCATCGCATCCCGACTGCCGCAAATCGACCATGCCCGATTCTGCCCCCAACCTCGACCGTTACGTTCGCCAGATGCGATACCCTCCCTTGGGCGAAGCCGGGCAGCGCAAGCTGGCCGCCAGCCGGGTGCTGGTCTGCGGATGCGGAGCGCTGGGGAGCGTGCTGTCCGAAACGCTCGTCCGCGCCGGCGTGGGGCACGTGCGAATTGTCGACCGCGATTTTCTCGAAACGAGCAATCTTCAGCGGCAGGTTCTGTTCGACGAAGACGACGTCGCCCGGCAGCTCCCCAAGACGATCGCGGCGGCCGAGAAGCTGCGGCGGATCAACTCGCAGGTCGAAATCGATCCGGTCGTGGCCGACGTCGATTCCACGAACATCGAAGAATTTGCCCGCGGCGCCGAGATGATCGTCGACGGAACGGACAATTTCCAGACCCGATTCCTGATCAACGACTATGCGGTCAAGTTCGGCGTTCCGTGGGTCTACGGCGGCTGCCTCGGAGCGGAAGGGCAGACGATGACGATCCTGCCCGGCCAGACCGCCTGCCTCCGCTGCCTAATCGAAAAGTGCCCCCCGCCGGGATCGACGCCCACCTGCGACACCGCCGGGATTCTCGCGCCAGTCGTCAGCGTGATCGCTTCGCTCGAGGCGATCGAGGCAATCAAGGTGCTCAGCGGAAACCGGCAGGCCGTCTCGCGGACGCTCAACGTGGTCGAACTCTGGGACAACTGCCTCCGCCAGGTCGATGTCAGCGCGCTCCGCGAGCAGGTACAGTGCCCGGCCTGCAAACTCGGCCAGTTTCCCTGGCTCGACGGCAGGGAGGGGAGCCGCACGGCCGTCCTCTGCGGCCGCAACGCCGTCCAGTTGGCCCACAGCGGCGCGGCCGCCGACCTGGGCGACCTGGCGCGGCGACTGGAACGTGTCGGACGCGTCGACCGCAACCCGTTTCTCCTGCGGCTCCGTGTCGAACAGTTTGAAATCACGGTCTTTGCCGACGGCCGGGCGATCGTCGGCGGCACCGACGAGGTTGCCGTGGCCAAGACAGTTTATTCGAAATACATCGGCAGCTAACGAGAACGTCCCATGCACGCGGAAGTCATTGCGATCGGCGACGAAATCACCTCCGGGCAACTCCTCGACACCAACACGCAGTGGCTCAGCGAGCGCTTGGAGGAGCTGGGCATCCGCGTACTCTACCATACCGCGGCCGGCGACGAGCTCGACGCAATCGCCGGCGTCTTTCGCCTTGCCATCGAGCGGGCGGACGTGATCGTCGCCACCGGCGGCCTGGGGCCGACGGCCGATGACCTGACCCGGGAAGCGATCGCCGCCGCGGCCGGACGGCGGCTGGTCATCGATCCGCAGGCGCTCCAGCACGTTCGCGCGATCTTCCAGCGCCGCAATCGCCCCATGCCGGCGAAAAATGAAGTCCAGGCGCTGCTCCCCGAAGGCGCGCGGGTCATCGACAATCCCAACGGTACCGCGCCCGGCATCGCGATCACGATTCCGCGCGGCGCTGCCGAGTGCCATCTATTTTCCCTGCCGGGCGTGCCCGCGGAGATGCGGGAAATGTGGTTCGGCTCCGTCGCGGGCCAACTCCGCTCGGCCGGCGCGGGGCGCCGCACCGTCCGCCATCGCAAAATCAGGTGCTTCGGCGCGGGCGAGAGCCAAATCGAAACGATGCTCCCCGACCTGGTCCGCCGCGGCCGCGTTCCCCGCGTGGGAATCAACGCCAGCAAGTCGACGATCGTGCTGCGAATCACGGCCGAGGCGGCCAGCGCTGAAGAATGCCGCGCGGCGATCGAGCCGACCGCGGAAACGATCCGCCAATCCCTCGGCAGCCTGGTTTTCGGCGAAGGGGATGATGAATTGCAGAACGCCGTCGGCCGGTTGCTCAGCCAGCAGCAGAGAACGCTGGCCACCGCCGAATGGGGCACGGGCGGGACAATCGCCCAGTGGCTGTCCGAAGCGCCCGAGGCCGCCGAGCACTACCTCGGCGGCGTGGTTCTCTCAAGCGGTCGCGCGGCGGCTGCCATGTTGGGATTGCCCGACAAGGCCGCTTCCGACAACTCGCCAGCCAGCGAGCCGGCGGCCGCGGCACTTGCGACGGCCTGCCGCGAGCGATTCGGCGCGGACTACGGCCTGGCGATTGGACCGTTCCCGCCGTTCGACCCCGGCGCCGCAGCACCCAACGCCTTCTGGATCGCCCTGGCCGGTCCGCAAAGCGTCGCCACCCGGTCGCACGCTTACGCGGCCCATCCGGCGATTCTAAACGTCTATTGTGCGAAACTCGCCTTGAACTTCGTGCGGCTTGAGTTGCAGGCAGGAGGCGCCCGCCGCTGATCCATCCGCCGGTTCTAAACGGGCGCAAGCCGGCGCCATCTGCCGAGGATCAACAGGATCACTGCCGTTCAGCCCACCGCGCGCTGGTCCTCCCCCCCGCCGGGAAAATGCAGCCAAGAGGTGCCACCCACAAAACAAGAGGTGCCACCCAGAAACTCGCGAGAAGACGGCGAGCCTTTCGGCCCTGTCAGTGCCCGCTCGGATTCCTATGGATGGCACTTGATGCTCATGAGGCGCCATGGCCTTTGTGGGTGGCCCCTATTGCAGCTATTTGTGGGTGGCACCTTTGCCTCCTATTGCAGCTATTTGTGGGTGGCACCTTTGCCTCCTCTTTGCTGCCGCTCATTACAAGATGTTCGCCGTGACCGGACCACACAGCGTTTATGGAGTGATTTTTTCGGAAGACCTTGGAATTTCTTGGGGGAGGGGGAGGGGCAAAAAACGCTTGACACCCTTGTCTCAGAGTGCCACAATCGGAGACTCGGCTGTCGAATGGATCCTTTCAAAGCAGCCCCGCACCGGCGAAAACCCGTGAACGCTTACTCCCGCCGCGTCCTCTGCCAAGGGCGCACTCGGCTTTTGGACGGGCGGCCAGCGGACGGTGCGGAACGATCGTTGACGACTGATCATGCAGGCGGCAAACGACGGCTCGCTGAGGCGAGCGGAACTGTTCGACGATCGGACCGATCCCGATGAATCGGGTAACCATGCTGGCGATCATCCGGAGGCCGTCCGCGAGTCGGCCAGTCCGTTGGGTGACTTCGGATGGTAGTCGGCCGAAGCCTGGGCTCCAACACCCCCCCCAAGGAGAGACGACGCTACTGGATTTCTGAACGCAGCTTTCTTCGCGGTCGCGGAAGGTTTGCGTCACGTTCACGATTTTCGCTGAGAGTACTATGTATCGACCTGCGAACATCCAAGCGCTCGTAGGGGGCATAGCAACGATTGTGGCGCTGCTGAGTGGTTGCAGCCAAGCGGTGATTGAAGATGCCGCGAACGTGCGCAAAAGCACTGTACGCAACGGCACGGTGCGCGAGGACAGCGCGCGCGCATACGTCGGCTCGGCCAGTTGCAGGGAATGCCACGAGGAGTTCTACGACTTGTGGGAGCCTTCGAACCACGGCAAAGCGCTCCAGCCCTGGTCGGCGGAACTGGCTGCCGCCCTGCCGCCGCAGGAGGAGCCGATCGAAGCCGAAGGCCGCTTCTATCACGCCCAGGTCACGCCGCAGCGCGGCTGGATCCGCGACGACCAGGGGACAACGTACGACATTGCCTATGCCCTTGGCGGAAAGAACTACTACAACTTTCTCGCCCTGATGGACGACGGGCGCTTGCAGGTGCTGCCGATCTTCTACGACGTACAACATGAATCATGGCGTAATACGACCCAAAGCATGCTGCGGCACTTCACGGATGATCGGCAGGACACCGCTGTCAGTTGGCGCGACTCGATGCTGACGTTCAACGCCGCGTGTTTTAGCTGCCACGTCAGCCAGATCGAGTCGAACTACGATCCGGAAACCGACACGTATGCCACCACGTGGAACGAGCCGGGGATCAGCTGCGAGTCGTGCCACGGCCCCGCCTCGGAACACATCCGCGTCTGCCGTGAAGCGCCGCCGGACAAGCTGCCCGACGATCTGAGACTGATCGCCTGGGAAGATCTGACGGTCGAGCAGCAGAACGACGCGTGTTCCGTATGCCACACGAAGGGGGCCCCCATTACGGAAAGGTTCGAAACAGGCGACCGCTACTGGGATCACTACGATCTGACCACATTCGACCATCAGGACTACTATGCCAGCGGGCGGGACCTCGGGGAAAACTACACGCTTGGCAGTTGGCTGCTCAGCCCCTGTGTGAAGGAGGGGGATTTGAGCTGTACGCACTGCCATACTTCCAGCGGCCGCTACCGTTTTCAGGGAGAAGAGGCCAACCATGCCTGTCGGCCCTGCCACGAGCAGCGCGTGGAGAAGGCCGCCGAACACATGCACCATCCCAACGGCGGCGCGACAAGATGCGTGGACTGCCACATGGCGATGCACTCGTTCGGTGGCATGAACCAGTCTGATCATTCCATGCGTCCGCCGTTGCCCAATCTCAGCATCGCCGTCGGCTCCCGCAACGCCTGTACCATGTGCCATACGGACCAGACGAACGACTGGGCCCGGGAACATGTGCGCTTGTGGCATGCCGATTTCGACGCGTACACCGCGCCGGAGATGCAGCGGGCATTGCTGATAGAATCCTTGCGCGAGGGCCAATGGGCGAAGCTTGCGGAGGTCTTCAAATATATCTCGGATCGGGAATCCGATCCGCTGTTCGTCACCTCGATGATTCGACTTCTTCCTCCATCCGGCGATCCGCAGCAGCATGCCATCCTCCGCGAATTGACGACCAGCGCTGCTCACCCGCTGGTTCGCTCCGCGGCGGCGGCCGCTCTGGATGCCGATAATATCCCCGCGGATCGACCTGCCTTGTTCGAGGCCGTTTCCGACGATTTCCGTTTGGTCCGCGTTCGCGCTGCGGAACGACTGGCTGCGCTTTCGGCGTCCGAGGTTCCCAACGCGCATCGTGACGCGCTTGCCGGCGCCATGGAGGAAATGTGGGCATCCAACAACTTGCGACTTGACAACTGGAGTTCGCACCATAACGCCGGAAATATCCTGATGCGCCAGGGCAAGCATGCGGAGGCGGCCGCGAAGTATGACCGGGCCCACCAGCTGCGCGACGACATCGCTCCGCCGCTGGTCAACGCCGCCATGGCGTTGGCCAACCTCGGGCGGCTCGAAGAAGCCGCAGCCCGGCTCGAACAGGCCACCAAGCTGCCGGAACCGTCTCCCGAAGCCCATTTCAATCTCGGCCTCCTGTACGGCGAACAAGGCCGGACGGACGAAGCGGAAGCGGAACTGAGGAAAGCTCTCGAACTGCAGCCGGCCAACGCGCAAGCGGCATGTAATCTGGCGATCATCCTGGCGGAGAAAGAGAGGGATTGTTCGGAGACGTTCCGACTGTTGGAACACGCAATCAAGCAGGATCCGTACAATCCTCGCTACGTTCAAACGCTGGCCTTCTACTATCTCCAGAACCGCCAGTTCGACGATGCGAAGCGGGTGCTTGAACAAGGCTTCGAACGCGGGGTCAATTCGCGCGACATGCAGATCATGTATCGGCAGCTGATAACGGCGTCGCGGGCGCCAGAAGGCAAACGATAGGAAGACTTATTGACTCATAGTGAAAATGCTAGCACTGCCACATTTGAGCAATCTCCTTGAGCTTCTTGCCGACGCAGCGGTTCCGCGAGCCTTTTTCCATGGCGTTGATCGTGTCGTCCCGGAGTCTGCTGCGTCGCAACGGTTGTAGTCGCGGCACGCTTGGAAGTCGAAGCCGGATCGTTTTCGTCGCAGTCGCCTTTTGCACCAGCGAAGGGGCAGTTCCGACTCGGAAACCGTCAGTTACCCGGGCTTCCACGAAGGGACCTACTACGGCGGCGGCGCGGGCGGTGGACCGCTCGAGTACGTCGGCGACAACTCCACCGATGGCAGCGGCGCTGGATGCGCCGGCATGATGTTGGCCATGGAGGGAGGAGCCAAAAGGCGTCACCCATCGATCGAGAAAAGCATGGTGAGCTTTCCAGTCCTGGCTGTGCCCGAACGTCTTTCTGGGCGCGGCTCCTCTGGCTCCCTCTTGAGCGTCACCACACTTTCAAGACGATCGGCCCTGCGGCGGGGTTTTCGAATGGTCCTGCCGTCGGTCTTTCTTCGCTTCTCGGCTTGCCGAAGTAATCCGTGTCGACCTTCAGCGGCGAGCCGTCGGGATTCTCGTACGGAAGCCCGGGAATCCTGGCCTTGCCGAGCAACTGCGTGGTCACGAGCGCGGTCTTCGCATTCGCAAGCGCTGGTCCCCATGCGAGGTGGAGCGACACGCCGTCGCCTTTCTGGACCAGCTTGAGTCCGGGATCAGCTCCCTCTTGCAGGAGACACGGCGATTCCTTGGCGTAGGGCCGGGCGGCGCTGTAATAGACGTTGCCGCCGGTTTGCAGCGGCAGCTGCCGATCGTCGTAGACCCACAAGCCAAAACCCGCCGCCTGCTGAGAAGCCGTGCCGGCGGGCGGCTTGCCTCCTCCGACGAAGATGTTGTTATAGAAACGGTTGTCGCCACCCTGGATGTTGCGGAGGCCGGCCACGGTCGTCGTGTGCGGTGGGTGATAAGGCGTCTCGCGGCGGAGTTCGGGGCGGCTGACGATCCGCCCGGCCAGGAGGTTGTGCGCGTAGGCCCCGCCCTGCGACATGTCGAGGAGGCTGGTGGGCGAGAGGAAGAGGTTGTTGTCGATCAGAAAGGGGCCGTGGTTGACTTCGACGAACAGGTCTTCGCCGGAGTTGTCGTGCAGCAGGTTTCCCGAGACCCGCGCCCCCTGGGCCATCCAGTCGAGCCAGATTCCCCGGCAGGTGCGGTAGATGTGGTTGCCGTGGATCGTGGAGTCGATGGCCGCGTGGAGCTTGATGCCGGCCATCTCCGCGCCCGAAAACAGCTTGCGGACATGGATGTCGTGGATCGTGTTGCCGGTGACGAGGCTGAAGGCGGCGCCCAAGCTGCCCACGATGCCCGCCTGCTCGCAGTGCGAGATCGTGTTGTTGCGGACGACGTGGTGGCCGATGTTCTCGCTGTTCCAGCCGTTTTCAAGGGCCCGCTCGATCGTCTTGACGTAGCCCTCGGCGGTATTGGCCGAGGTGTTGTCCCACTGGTCGCCATATTTGCCGAGCGCGACGGCGGAACAGATGGAGTGGCTGATCACGTTGTCTTCGATGATCCAGCCCTTGCTCCAATGCGTGCCGATCAGCCCCACCTGTTCGGCGGTGGGGGGCGCCCAGGGAGTCGCCGCGTGGCGGAGGGTGAAGCCGCGGAGAGTAACATAGTTGACACCCGGCTTCGCGGGGTAGAAGACGGTTTGACGGACATTGATCTCGACCTGCTGTTCGGTGGGATTGACGCCCGGAAACTGGGCCCAGATCGTGGTGTTGTCGTTGTCCACTTGCGCGAACCAGAGCGGAGTGTCGCCGGCCGGCTTGAGGAGGTCGTCGAGCGTGGCCGCCTCGGCGAGCCACTGGCCATTGAGGTAGACCGCGCCGGTGTGGTGCTGGCGGCCGCGGGGGTTGAACCAGTCGCCGCGGATCAAGTCGTTATAGGGGTTGAACTGGCCGAAGAAGGAGTTCGACAGCGTCACTTTCCAGGTGTCGCCTTCGACTCGGCTCCAGTTCTTGACGATTTCAGACCCCTTGATTTCGACCTTCTCGCCGGGGGCCGCCTGGTAGACGATCCGCTTCTGCTCAGACTGTCCGCCGCGGGGCGGCGCGATCCGCTCGCGGTAGACTCCGCCATGCACGGTGATCACATCGCCGGGCTGTGCGAGGTCCGCCGCCCGCTGGATTGTTCTCAAGGGGGCGGCCCGCGTGCCCGCGTTGGCGTCGTCGCCGCTTGTGGCGACGTGCAGTTCGGCGGCATGGGAAGCGGCCAGCGGCGCCAGCAGCAGGGCTGCGCAGGCAGTGAGGACGCGTTTGTTTGGCTGGGACATTGAGCATCTCCTCGGGCTGGCAGGGGCAGGCAACGGCACTTGGCGGCCAGGCGAGTCGCCGGCCGCAATTGTAACGCGATCGCGCAGCGGGCCGAAAGAGGGAGACGATTCCGTCGCGGCAACCAATCGGCATTGCACGCAATTTCGCGGCGGGTGACGAGTGCCGCCTCGGCTCCGCCTGGTCATTCGGCTTGACGGAGAATCCGAGGTCGTCGGCCGTACTTGAGGAATTTCGCCCTGACAGGTCCTTGGCGATCACGTCGCGCTTGCCGTCGCGGAGATTGCGATAGAATCGGCGGCGTGCCGGTCCGATGCGGCCCGCAAGGGGGTGGCTGGCATTGCCAGGACCAGGCAGACAGCCACCGCAGAGCGAAACGTCCACGTCACCGCAGGTCTCCTTTGCCATCCGTCTGGGCCGCGCAGGAAATCCCCGAGATGCTGCCGAGAGCATACCAGGAGCCCCGCTTGGCGGGCAAGGAAAACGATCCTGGCACAAAGTCTCGGGTCAGCTGCCAGGGGACAGGATCGAGCGGGACGGTGCCTTTGACGGGGCGCTGCGGGCGGTGGGGCTTGGAACTTGGATCTTGCCGGTTCTCTGTCGGTCTCTTTGGGCCGGAGAATGAATTTTCCGGAATTTTGACGGCGGGCCCTTGACGATCTGGCGTGAACATGCGAGATTAAGCGAACGCGACGCAGATGACCCTGCTTCGCCGAGGAGGTTGGCTACCGCCCGCAAAGGGCGTGGTCGCCTCGAAAGCCCAGACGGCTTGGCAAAACAGGGAGTCTGGGAAAGGTTGGTTGTCTCTCTGGTTGGCGAGCCTTCCGGAGAGGGTTTCGGCGTGAAGCCCTGAAAAAAATCTCCAGGGCTGGTTGACAACCGTCGAAATACAAGTAGAATCAACCTCACGGTCGTATGGTCTTCCGCCCGAGTGGCGGGGGGTCATTCGGCAGCGTTTGATCTTTGACAATTTGGTAGTGTGTGATTGATGCCTCCTATTTGAGCCAGTCGAGAGACTGGAAGAAAACCGTGCATCGTCCTTTAGACCAACGGGACGATGCCCCGGGAATTGGACCTTTTGAGTTGGCTCACACGCTGGATTGCCTGCTGGCCGGTTTTGTCCGGCTGGTTGGGTGGATGCAGTTAAGCTGACATATCAATTGAAGGGTTTGATCCTGGCTCAGAATGAACGTTGGCGGCGTGGATTAGGCATGCAAGTCGTGCGAGAAGTCTTTTGCTTGCATTAGACGGAAAGCGGCGAAAGGGAGAGTAACGCGTGGGTACCTACCTCCAGGTTCGGGATAGCTGCGGGAAACTGCGGGTAATACCGAATGACATCTCCGGATCAAAGGTGTGATTCCGCCTGGAGACGGGCCCGCGTCCTATTAGCTTGTTGGTGGGGTAATGGCTTACCAAGGCAATGATGGGTATCGGGCGTGAGAGCGTGACCCGACTCACTGGGACTGAGACACTGCCCAGACACCTACGGGTGGCTGCAGTCGAGAATCTTCGGCAATGGGCGAAAGCCTGACCGAGCAA
>LSQX01156195.1_pt1 | contig 31198 bp, 22 predicted proteins | sample 654561 | NCBI WGS metagenome assembly LSQX01 (sample SAMN04489861, study PRJNA283612) | anaerobic digester metagenome | isolation source: 4 biogas reactors fed with cattle manure at either 37C or 55C with and... | place: Denmark: Kongens Lyngby | collected 2014 | reverse complement strand
AAATGCTCGCAGACCGTTCGTAACTATCAGAGATAGTTACGAACCAGTTGCACACAAAACGCGTAAGTCACACACAAAAACATTGATGTTTTTGCGTGTAGAAGGCGCTTTCAGCGCTCGCGTTTTGGCGCACAATTCGCGCAAGCGCTCATTGAATTATTCACTCAACACCCCCACAGTGTTTTGGGCGCTTGCCTGCGCAGGCTAAAACGTTGGCGTGATATCACCCCTCAGTATGTCGGTACCAATGCCTTAAAACAATATTCACAAGTTGAGGCAGGTAAATTGCGTTATTCACTGCTTTCTTCACCCCATACTTTTGCCAACCGTTCAAACAGAGCAAGCACTTCCGCTCTGGAAATGGGATCATGCCACTTGCTCTCACCGTCATTGCCAAGAAGAATTCCTTTTTCCTTCAGGCATATAATGGATGGATAAAAATCCATCGGCACACCGTTGGCAGGATCTGCATCGGTTAATTGCCTGTACCAGGATTTCAAGCGAGCATCTGCAGGTGAATGAGACAAGTGAATGGTTTTCAGGGTATCGCTGAAAGCAGGTTTCTTATTGAGTACGGCCATAGTATGGTACTTTCCGCCCTCCTGGATATCCTCATTCCACAGGAAAGCTGCCAATGCATAAAACACCTCGCCGCGGGTCATGGGTTTCAGAAGGGTTTCCCGTGTGTATTGATCAGGATGCACCAGGCCATCTTTGACGACCACTATATATTGTGTGTACCAGTCGTTCCCGATTTGCTCCGCTAGCCGGATCCAACTCTCAGCATCCTGCTGCGCTTTCTGTTTGATGATTTCCTCAGAGTTGTTAAACCGGGCCAGCATGGTTAGGACTTCAGCACGGGAGACAAGATTTGTGCCTTTAAAGGTTCCATCAGGGAAACCCTTTATCAGCATGCGATATACCGATAATGGAATATGTGAAGCATACCACTCATCTCCCCGAACATCGCTGAAGGTGAGCTTTGCCAGTTCCTTTAACTGGCTTCGATAGCGGGTGGCAAGACTTGTCACCTGTTTTCTTTTCATCATCGCGCCGTAGGTGGGGTTCAGCGAGTTATCACGGATATCGGCACTTTTACACAAGAGTTCTAATAGCCTGACCATTTCTGCATAATCTGAAGTGATAAGGCTGTTTTTTTGATCAGAAGCTTCACCTGCTTTTCGTGTTGATGTTGGTTCAGGCGGCTTGGTGGGAGAGGGTGTTGAGGGTGGCTTCATGGTTGGGGTTGGTAGTACACTGCTACCGCCGAGGTTTTGCTGGTTCTGGTTTGGAGAGTTTGTTGGTGTTGCATCGCCGCCGGGAGTTTGTTGGTTCTGGCCTGGAGAGGCTGTTGGCGATGAGCTTTGACCTTGCTCCGGGGTCGGACTTGCTCCCTGCGCAGGCGTTGGGCTCGGGCTTTGTGTTGGGGCAGGGCTTTGCTTTTGTGTCTGGGTCGGACTCGGTGTTGGATTCCTGCTGTCGGGAACCATAATTTGCTTGATTTCCTCTTCACTTAAGCACCGGTCATAGATTCTAAACTCGTCCACTAAACCTTCCAGACTATCTCCCCAGGGGTCACGGCCGATCACGATCTCACGGGAGGAATCCCGTTTTATTTTGCCGGTGCATTCAGTACGGGAACGTTCGATTCCGTCTATATATACGACAATATGTGAACCGTCATAGGTGATTGCGTAATGATGCCAGTTGGTGTCGTCCACAACGTTAGCCGCTGAACAACTTGAACCGGCAATTGATGCGGAAATCCCGGTTTTCGTTAGTGAAAGCCTGTATACCGTGTGTTTATTTACAAAAGTAGTTGCTGCGGTTTTATTATCCTTCTTTGCCAGAAAGGCTATCGTAATTTCATCCAAACCATCCAAATAATCGCTGTGTTTTACACTGATACCCCGGCTTGCATCATTATTTAAGCGTATTGCCTTTCCGTACAGGGAGTCTTCAAGAATGATGCTGTCACTTGCATTTACGGTCATATTCTTTCCTGAAACATCCAGGCAACCTGCGTCAAAAGGAAGGTATAAGTTCAGGTTAGGAAACTCCGATGGCAGTATGTCAAATATCTGGCTGGCAGTATGCTTATTCCCTGAAGTATCTGTGACGGTTAGTTGAACCGTATGCTTTCCGGCCATAAAGGAGTGGTTTACGACAGTGCCTGAGCCGGTAGTGCCATCACCGAAATCCCAGTGATACGAAACGATGCTTTTTCCCGCAGGAGCGTAAGAATTGCTGCCATCCAGGGTAACCTTAAAGGGTTCATACCCGGATGGGCGGCTAGACACATTGGAGTATTGAATGCAGGCAACCGGGAGAGAACTTCCCTGATGTTCGAAAGGCCCAATATCCCAGCCATTTCCAACAAGCCTGCTGTTTCCGACATAATCGCGGTCAAAATCCAGGCTTATTCCCGCATCAATTGCCGGACTGTTGGGATGAAGCAAATAATCATCGTTATCGATGTCGATAAACAGCGGATCTACATTTACAATATCATTTGGGAATTTTTCCTGACTATATTTTTTGTGTGCATCCGAATAAAAGAGCAGGTTATTGGATCCGCTCATTTGGTTGGAATCCAGACCAAAATAACAGATTCTTCCATTATAGAATATGTTATTCCTCACTTCTCCTGTCGCGGGCATTTCCTCTGTGCCCCTGAAACCAACACCATGTGTTTTCATGTTGATAAAAATGTTGTTATAAACTTTAACATCCTTCAGCTTGGAGATACACAGCCCCCATGCGGCAGCATCTTTAAAAACATTATTGCGAAAGATGATGTTATAAGAGTGGTAATGATACGCGCCTTCCCCCATAAACCCCTGATGATAGAAATCCTCTATAAAGTTCCCATCTATGATAATATTACGCGCAAATTCGCCGTTGTTATCAAAGGTTTGAAACCCATCCACATGAGCTTTCCCAATCTCCTCCTGTCGTGTGCCATGCATATAATTGCCCCGGATGATATGGCCTTCTCCAAAAAAACGAAAATAGTCTGAGTCGCCGCTTTTCCAAATCAAACGTTCCAGCTCGTTGTTTTCAACAAGCATATTGGTGCCGCTAACAGTTATTCCCATACTTATGCTTGAGAGATAGTTTCCGGCAACCCTGCCGTTTATACCGGAGGCCTGTATACCCAACCCAACATCGTGGATATAATTGTTCAGAACCTCAGCGCCTGTGCTTCCTGCAACCTGAATACCCTTTTCAATGACCTCAAACCCATCCATCACAACAAAATCACCATATTTTAAGGTAGCGCCGCAGACAGTCGCCTTATGCTTGTTACGCGATCGGAGGGTAAGTCTTTTCCCTTCCTCCGCGTAAATACGGTTTGATAAAAACTTTATCTGCTCACCATATGCACCCTCTTCTACAACAATCTCATCACCGGGAAGGGAGCTTGCGATGGCCTGCGTAATGGTTTTAAACGGTTTCGTTTGTGTACCGTCATAGCTGTCATCCCCTGTTGCCTGGCAAACGTACAGTTGCCCTGGGCTTCTTGGCTGCACTGCCTGCAGCTTTCCCTTTACTACGAGAATGTTATCATAATTCACCCAGTAACGGCTTGTACCCGCATCAACCCTGGCCAGTTTAATTTTTCCGCTGGTAAAGCGGTTTACAGCTATCGCGTTTTGGTCGATGAATGTAAAGTCATAATCTTTCCCGTTCTGATATCCATCCCTGTCGACTGCAATTGTAATGGCACTGCCGTCATTCAGGAAATGAATTTTATAGTTGTTCACAGACGGTTTCTCTCGGGGAGAAATTAGAACTCTGCTTACATTTGTTTGTGTAAGCTCTTCCTCGACACCATCCAGGGTACGGTACAGCTTTCCGGATGCAGGAGCGAAAGAATAGAAATTGTTTTCATCCTGATATGCAACAGATACCACGCCAGCTGTGTTATAGTAATTGAGGATAATGAAACAAACCGTATACTCTGATTGGCTTATCGTCTGATTCGATAGAACGGATGCCCCGGCATTCATGCGAAGGCGAATGCCACCACTGAAAGTATCACAAGCCAAAGGACCGCTGGAAATCCAGGTTAACCCGTTAACCAGGTTGGGATCGGCAGCGGTTAAATCTTTATCCTCGAAATCCTCCTGATATAATATGTCTCCGGGAGAAACACCTTCTGTTTCCCCAACAGCTGCAACTGTTAACAGGCGGCTGCCGGATATTCGTGCCTGACAAGGCATAACAGTTGAGAGTAATACCATTCCTATTACTATCATAATAGCAAATCTTCGAAAAAATACTTTCTTCACTTGAATCCTCTCCATTAAAACATATTCCGAGATATTCCTGTTATGGATTGTGTTCTCTGGATGAATACTTGCGTTGTGATAAAAGAATGGGGATTTTCCAAGACGAGTATATCACAGAAATCAACACAGAATCATTACACATGAGCAAAAAAGGCATTGATGGTATAAAGTAGTGATTCCTGCACTGTGACAGCGTGACTTTTGCATTTAGAAAGTGACTTTTGCATGAGTCATAAAGCTTTATGCACTACATGGTATGGGACACAACACATTTTTGACTGTGGCTAAAATCGCTTTATGGGGGTATCAAGCCGTTATCTATACCGGTATCATTGCCCGAACCAGAAACCCTGTATTGTCCTCAAACGAACGGAAGCTGATTGTTCCTTTGAGATTGTTCACACGTTCTTCCATGCCTGTAAGGCCGTTGCCCCTGGTAAAGGAGATATTTCCACAGCCATTATCCACGATGAACAGTTCAATAATATTGTCTTTCATTTTAACCGATATGGTGATTCGGGTTGCACGGCCATGCTTGATGGCATTGGTGACAGATTCCTGGCAAACCCTGTAAATTATGTTGTTCACTTTATCACTACAGGCAGTCAGATTCTCCAGTGATGATATTTCCAATATGATACCGGAGTTGGAGAGCCTGGAGGCAAGATTATTCAATTTTTCTGAAAGCATATTTCGAGACATCTTCCTCGATTCCTTCAGTAAGTCCGTCGCCAACATGGTTCCATCTGTTCCCGCCACTGCAATTTCTTCCAAACTGTTGTTGATTTCGGTGATCGCCTGCTCAATTCTCCGAACGGCGACGGTTCTGTCACCGTGTAAAAGCTTGTTGCTTTCCATGGTGTTCAGCGCAAGTATTAACGAATGGCCCATTACATCATGGATTTCTTTGGCCAGCAGGTTTCGTTCACTCAGTATCGTCAGTTTTTTAGAATCTTCAGCCAGCTTTTCAATATTCTCATTCATCTCCTCCAGGAATTGATTTTTTTCTGAAAGCCGGTTGATTGCAGTGAGGATTGCCGTATTATCATGGATGATAAAGATGGTTTTGCCTGTGGAAAACAGCCCTGGCTTTATCGGTTTAACTGTAACTGTAAAGTGCTTTGCTTATGTATGTATAGAATGAAGAGCACATCAAAAAGAAGCTTGACAATGTGAGAAGTGGCCAGACAATGCCAACGAACCCTGATCTCAGGGGCGATCATGGCTAAAAAATTGCATGTGAACAGCAGAATAAGCAGCCCATGTAAAAAGCAATAACTAAACAGCATCTTTGACCGTTTGGAATTGATAATGATATAGGTAAGAAAGCCGGTCATGACGGTAATAAAAAGAAGATAAATTCCCAATTCAATCTGCAGCTTCAGGATTAAAGATGCTACCATCACATTGCGCCCCTGTCAGATCAGATTGTTTCTCAATGCATACATCACAAGTTGTGCTCTGTTCTCAACACCTACCTGCTCGATGACTTTCGTGATCCTGTTTTTAACGGTTCCCTCCGCAAAGCTCATGATTTCTGCTATTTCGCTGTTTGATCGGCCTTCGCTGACCAATCGAATCATTTTCAGATCATCATCACGGATCACTGTATTATGCAGGCTATCTTCCCCGGTGCGGTTCTTTGTGAGCATGGAGCGCAGAACAAGGGGATTTAACACCGCATAACCCCAATGAACACAGCGGATCAGAGCAGTCAGCTTGTCCGGGGGCGTATCCTTCAACAGATAACTGTCCGCCCCGGAAGCAAAACAATCGGCAACCCATTGATCATCTTCCAAAGAAGTAAGAATGATCACTTTGGTGTCCGGACAGATGCTCTTGACTTGCTTCGTGGCGGTAACCCCATCCATCACGGGCATTCGAAGATCCATCAGCACAATGTCGGGTTTTTGCTCTTCGCAAAGCTTCACCGCTTGCAGACCGTCATAGGCGACCCCAACCACTTTGATTTCCTTGTCCATTTCCAGCATCATTCGTAAGCTTTCCGATAAAAGGGCATGATCATCGGCAATCAATAAACGCATAATCCACCTCATTGCAAAAAGGGACTACGGAACCTTCAGGCTGATACGTGGAGCGCTTTAACAGTGTTCCGCATCTTCACAATAGTTTCTCTCGTGATTTGTATCATTCGTTTGTTTTCCGCTTCAAACACAGATATATCTTTTGGGTCGTTTCCATCCGCATAAGCCCTCATAGTTTGAATACTCTGCCTTAATTGCTCCAGATAGTCCCCGGCAATGGCGTTTACCAGACCCATGATCCGTTCCCGCTCTTTTTCTGCGGCCAGGCTTCGGGCAACCTCGGCATATTTGCGCTGTGCTTCCAGCGCATCCTTCAATTGTCGGTTTTTATGATCAAGCTGATCCAAAAGTTTTTTATATCTGGTTATATCGTTGAAAACAAGAATCCTTTCCAGATACTTATTTTTGCGCATAATCGTGCGCATTTTCCATGTAAATGTGGCATCATTTTCTGAAGAAGGCTTTATTTCACCTTCATACATGCTTGAGGTTTCTTTATTCAGGCTGCTTTCCCGAAAATCCCCGGGAATGAGCCCGGAAGCATGGATGGCTTCCTCGATGTCCTGTAGGAAATTTTGTATGTTGTCACATTCAAATGCTGTGTTGATATAGCAGGGCTTGTCCTGCCTGTTGTAGATGACGATGGTTTCATTCACATTCTTAATGATTACACGGTTGATTTTCCTGCTTCGCGACAGGGCTACCCACAGGTAAACAGTCATACCTGTGCATCCGGCGATGATGCAGATACCGATTAAAAAAACCCGAAACATTTCCAGATTCAATAACTCACCATAAGCCGGCTGCATACGCTTTCCCTTTTCGACCCCATGTGACTTCATATTGTGGTTTTACTGTATAAAAACAGCAGTAAAATCATTTTATGAGCTTATATTTAGTATATTGACATAATATAACAATGGCAGCAATTACGCAAGTAATTACTGCCGTTGATAGAAAATACACCTGTACATAGCTGCAGCTATAAAGCTTCAATTAATATTCGTTCGATTGGTATGCAGCTTTCTGTAATCGCCGGGTGTTATATTCATATACTTTTTGAAGAACCTTTGATAGCTTTGAGCGTTGTTATAACCTACCTTTTCTGAAATCTGTGCAATATTCAGAAAGGTATTGGCAAGGTATTCCTTGCTTTTTTCAATGCGGGCATTGTTTAAATAATCCGTCAGGGTCGTTCCGGTTTTCGTGCGAAATATTTTGCTCAGGTAGGAATAACTGATGTCCAGATGATCCGCAACGTCGGTAATGTTCATGTCACGCATGTAATTCTCATCCAGATATTTTTTTGCCAGTTCACAATAATGATTTTCCTTTGCATCATTTCTTCCGTATTGGCTGCATACCTGCTCCAAAATATTTTTCATAAAGACCAGCATATGAGGAAGTGTTTCGTTTTCATTCAGAGCCTTTAATAAATTATCCCCGAGAGATTTGCTGAAGTGAAACTCATGATCCAAATCAACCATAATCCGGCCGCAAATATCCTTGATGCGAGATGCTTCTGACAGGGGTCGCAATTCATTCTCCAGTTTTTCAAACAGTTTGTCGGCTTCTGTCCTATCCTGCGAAACGACAGCGCTGATAAAGGATGCCTTTATATTCAAAATGGTATCGTATATTTCATCTGAGTTTTCTGATTTTTCAATTCTTTCCTCTGTAATGATCTCATAATTCCACCCAAGGAAATAGGCAGTTTCGATAAGCTGCAATAAAATTTGATACTGCGATAGAATCTCTTCAGCTTTTCTGATGGGTTTGCTGAGCGCGAAGTAGGCACCCTCGTTTGTAAGCTTTATGGTGGTATCTGTCAGAACTCTTCTGATTTGTTCAGCGTCCTGCCCTTCGTGGATACGATATAAAAGCACCAAATGGTCATGACTGTTTTTTGTAAGAATTCCCTTCAGTGAAGACTGAAGATAGGTTCTTAAAACCTCCTGCAGGTTCAGTCGAAACAGCATTTCCTCCTCTGTTGGCATTTCCCTGGCTGTCATATCCAGCTTTAGCACAAGCATTTCACACAAGCCGTTCCCGTTTCCATCAAACAGATAGGGATGGTCTTTCATAAAATCCTTCAGGGATTGGTTCCGTTCCAGGAAATTCCTGAACCGGAATGCCCGGGTGATTTCGTCAAATTGCTTCAGCTTCAGTTTAGCATTGGAATTGAAGGTGTTCATCTCTGAAAAAATATGTTTCAGCAATTCGATTTCATCATGAATATCTTCCTTCTGCAGGAGCTTCGTACCATTGGAAAAATCAGAATAGAGCATGTTAATGGGTTGATAGAGTCGTTTTGCCATATAGATGGACACTACCAGCAGAAAAATCAAAAGCCCGATACACACGATGACGATGTATTTCTCCAGATGCTGGGATTCTTGATAGATATCCCGGGCTGAATAGGATGTGAAACAGATGATATCGCCGTAGCCGATGGCCTTTGCGTAAAAAATACGGTCATTATCCCGGATAAAAGATACTTCCTGTGCATTGGGCACAAATCCTGTATCATAAAGCAAGCCGGGATCACCATATTCACTTGTTCCTTCAATAACCTTGCCATTTGCCGCAAAAAAGAATTCCTGACTGCCTTCATTCATCTCAAAGGTATCGGAAATATCCTTGAACAGTTTATTGATACTGATATTGGCCGCCAGATAAAAATCAGGCTTTCCCTTGATGACCAGAGTAAGGACCAGGTCATTGTATTGCTTGTAAAAAGAGTCGGATCTGCTGTAAAGCGCTTCATCATTCATGGAATAACGAAGCGGAAGCTGCTGAACGCTATAGCTGTCTGTCATTTCTTTCAGCCATTCTGTATCGTAAAAGGAGTTGAAATCATAGCTGCCCGCATTTGAATTGTAAATTCTTCCGGTGGTATTGTCATAAAAATATACGGAGTGCAGCCAGTAATATTTCTCCACCATGGTGGCCAGCCTTTTTGAAATCATCCACAGATCGGTGGTATAGTCCTCTGATGTGGTATAGGTGCTATACTTTCTGTCTCTCATCTCAAGAGCCACTTCCAGGTTAATGGTTTTAATTCTTTGGGTGATGCCGGATACAAGCTCGTTCATTTCGATGGATTTTTGACGGTGAAATTCCCTCTCAGCCTGGGTGAGGATCATGTGAGACCATAAAGCACCCAAAATACAAATGGGCAACAGAACAAGAAAAACATTTGACAGGATGATCTTGAATAAATATTTGCGGAAGCCAACAAATTCTCTTCCCCATTTCATCCGGTTTTTATGCTTTGTCTTCTCAAGCACAACCCTCATCTCCTGCAATTGATTACGGTGCAACCCGGCGGCAGATGGCCGATCGTGCTTTCAGTATAGCATACAGGAAACATTTGATTCAAACAAAGCGATAAATGTACCCTTCCACAATAGAATCTGATAGTCAGGGATAGTTATTGATAGCTGTAAATCGAATCATACTCTTGTGAGCACAGCCTGGCTTTTTCTATAGTGGTGGTATCGAACGGAGCACCGATAAGCGGAGGCGAATATGAGAAATCAATCTGTTATAAGAACACCAGACATTAGGGCGAGAGATAAAAACCTGCTTTTTTATGTTCAGAGGGATAAATGGCTTTACCTGATGATCTTGCCTGTACTGGTTTACTATATTATTTTCAAATATCTCCCGATGTATGGGCTTGTGATTGCGTTCAAGGATTATAACGTATTCAAGGGCATTGGCGCAAGCGAGTGGGTTGGCCTGGAAAATTTCGCGAAGGTGTTTTCCAACGCTCAATTCTGGAAATCCATCCGCAATACTGTTTTATTGAATCTGTCAACACTTGTTGTGAATTTTCCACTAACCATTCTCGTTTCGTTATTACTGAACGAAGTCAGATCACAAAAATTTAAAAAGGCAGCACAGTCTCTGTTATACCTTCCGCACTTTATTTCATGGGTGGTAGTTTCCGGGATTGCCGTCAATCTTTTTTCCCACAATAATGGCAGCGTCAATCATATGCTGAATGCCCTGGGGTTTGAGTCCATCCAATTTTTAAGCAAGAATGGATGGTGGGTTTTTACCTATGTGATCTGTAACGTCTGGAAGGAAATCGGATGGGGGACGATCATATACCTCGCTCAGATAACCAGCATTGATGAAACCCTGTACGAGGCTGCTTATATTGACGGAGCAACAAAAATGCAGCGCATCTTTTATATCACGATACCGATGATAAAATCCGTAGCAGTTGTGATGCTGATCCTTTCTGTCAGTAAGATGATGAGCATTGGTCTGGACGCTCCGCTGCTTCTTGGGAACACAAAGGTGATGGAGGTGTCGGAGGTTTTAAGCACCTACATTTACCGGCTTGGCATTGTGAGGGCTCAATACAGTCTTTCAACAGTAATCGGTTTATTTCAGTCGGTTGTGAACATTATCATTCTTTTTGTTGCCGACCGTTTTGTAAAGCTGATCGGTGAAGAGGGAATTCTATAGAAAGGAGACAACAGCGATGTTTATGAAAAGAAAAATAGAAAAAATCGATGAATTTACGATTGGTTCTTTGATAAACTATGTGATCCTTACCCTTTTGATCATTGTTTGTGTCTATCCGTTTCTAAATGTTATGGCAACTTCCCTAAGCAGCAATCGGGCTGTTCTGTCAGGAAGCGTTACTATATATCCGATTGAGTTTACACTCAATGCCTATAAAGACATTTTACATAAAAGCCAGATTTGGTTGTCCATGAAGGTAACGGTAATTGTAACCCTTTTGGGTACAGCGCTTGGATTGGTGCTGACTATTCTGGCAGCTTACGCGCTTTCCCGGAAAAGGTTGAAGGGCAAAGGGTGGATATCCGGAATTATCCTGTTTACGATGTACTTTAGCGGAGGCATTATTCCCACCTTCCTGGTTGTGAAAGATCTGGGGCTGTACAATAGTCTTGCAAGCCTCTATATTCCCAGCGCTGTCAGCGTTTTTAATTTCATTGTCATGAGAACATTTTTTCGTGAGCTGCCTGAAAGCCTTGAAGAGGCGGCCTACCTTGATGGAGCTTCCGATATTCAGATTTTGGTAAGGGTCGTTTTGCCGCTTTCTCTGCCGATTATTGCGACTATTGGCCTGTTCTATGCTGTGGGTTACTGGAATGACTATTTCAGCGCGCTGCTGTACATTCAGACACCGGAAAAGTTTACACTGCAGCTCAGGCTCAGAAGCCTTCTTTTTACCGAAGAGCTGAACCAGCTTGGGGCCAGCTCGGATGGGTTGGGGAACACCGTTATGGCTGAATCGTTAAAAATGACCTGCATTGTGGTGGGCACCCTGCCGATCATCATCATTTATCCCTGGCTGCAGAAATATTTTGTGAAGGGTGTTATGCTTGGCTCAATAAAGGGTTGAATTGAGCGGGCGATCATATACACTAAAATATAATGGGAGGTATGAAATTATGAAAAGCAAAGGAAAGGTTCTGGCCCTGGTGTTGCTGTTTTCAGTCCTCATCAGCATGCTTGGCTGTACCGTGATTCCAGGCGGAAACACGGCAGACCCCCAGACAGGTGGAAACGCAACAAATGACACAAGCGGAGCGGTTGAACAGACCAAGGGGTTCCAGACAACCTTTGGATCCAGGAACTTTGGCGACACTACGATTACGGTAGAGGTTTTTGACAGGAGCAATGCCCCGGAGGGCAGTACGGTCGTCGACAACAAATGGGTGGATTATATCAATGAAAGCATGGGTAAGGTGGGTATCAAAGTGCAGTTTGTGGCAGTACCCCGTTCGGAGGAAGTAAGCAAGGTGCAGCTGATGATGGCTTCGGGCACAGGCCCGGACCTGATGCTATCCTATACCTCTGCAGTGGTCGAAGGCTTCTATAACGACGGAGGGACGGTAGACCTGGCGCCCTATATTGATGGGGCGGATCAGGCAAGAAACCTGAAGCAATACATCTCAGAGCAGTGCCTGAATGTAGGACGAAACGCGCAAAACGAACTTTGGGGTGTTGCGGCAAAACGCTCCACCACTGCCAGGCAAAACCTCTTTATCCGCAAAGACTGGCTGGATGCGCTGGGTTTGGCGATACCAACCACGGTGGATGAATTGTACCATGTTCTTGATCAGTTTAAAAACAACAATCCCGAAGGTAAAACCAATGTGATCGCTTCCAGCTTTGCAACCTGCAACTCCGGTTATCCCGCGGGAGTGATGTCCTATGCATTTATGAAAAGTGTTATGGATGAAACAACCTTCAATATCAATTCAGGCTCCACAACCGATTTGATATACACCGATGATGGCTTTGCAGAATACATGCGGTTTATGAACAAGCTGTATAACAACGGTCTGATAGATACCGAATACTATGTCAATAACGATTTTGGACAGACGGTGAAGGAGTATTTTGTAAACGGGCAATTAGGATGCTTTGAAGAGGGCGTAAACTACAATGTTGACAATCTTCGCGGAAGCTTGTTGCAGAACCTGAAGGCAAGCAACCCGAATGCTGAATTCATCAGCATATCGCCTATGAAGAATGTGAATGGTGGTAAGGTCTATAACAATGGTTACCCGGTGAATGGCGCATTTGTTTTTGTTCCGAAAACCTGCAAAAATGTTGAAGCCGCTGTAACTTATCTGGACTGGATGGCAACGAAGGAAGGCGGGTTTGCCATTTTCCATGGTTTTGAGGGGGAGCATTTCAAATATGACGATGCGGGTACACCGTGCATTATCGATACCCAATACAACGCGGCCGACAAGGACTGGACAAGACACGATCTATTTCTGGTAGGAAACCAGGGCTATTATCAAACAACGGAAGAATTTGCGAAAGCTACTTCCAAAGAGCTTCCCGGATATGAGCAGTATGTACTGAACAATTATGAGAATGCGACAGTGGGCATTGTAAAAAATGAGACCACCTTCACAGCCCCTACCTATACCAAAATGAATGCTGAGATAAGCCTGATACAGGACGAGTATTTTGTAAAGCTGATTACCGGCTCTGCAGAATCCTTTGATAAAACCCTGGCAGAATTCAAAGAGAAGCTTAAAAACCTGGATTATGACAAAATCATTCAGGAGCGTACCGAGCATTATAAATAGTTGATACATAAGCTCAGTCTCTGCGAATCAACAAACAGATTCCTCATCTAATTCAGATTGACCAATAGCTCCATTCAACGATAGTATAAAAAAGGAGTTATTGGTCAGTCTCATGTTATATAAAGAACTTAAGCCTGTAAACAAAGTATTGGAAAGGAAAAGGAAACATGATACGGGTGGCAATCATCGGAACAGGGAATATATCTGGTGCTCATATCAGCGCCTATCTGGCATTTCCAGATCGATGCAGGATCACCGCCCTGTGTGACATTTATCCGGAAAAGGCAGAGGAGAAAAAAAGCAAGTATGGCTTAACAGCAGACGTTGTCGACGCTCACGAAAAGTTACTGGAGCGTGAAGATATTGATCTGGTCAGTATCTGTACGCCACCATTTTGCCATGCGGAAATTGCAGTGAATTTTCTGAAGGCAGGTAAAAACATTATTGTGGAAAAGCCCATGGCGGCTTCATTGGAGGAATGCGATCAAATCATCGCAGCTTCCAAAGAAGCTGGGAAAACCCTCGCAGTAATCGCCCAAAACCGTTTCAAGGATCCGGTGATGAAATTAAAGGGGGTGCTGGACAGTGGTAAAATTGGAAGGGTGTTGCATGCACAGGTAGATTCGTACTGGTGGCGGGGGCACTGTTACTATGATTTGTGGTGGAGAGGCCTGTGGGAAAAGGAAGGTGGCGGCTGCACATTGAATCACGCGGTGCACCACATCGATATGTTGAGCTGGATGCTGGGTAAGCCAACCCATGTTCAAGCCCTTCTAAGCAATGCGGCCCATAACAACGCCGAAGTGGAAGATATCTCCATTGCCGCGCTTCAATATCCCGAGGGCTCGGTTGCACAGATTACCAGCTCAGTGATTCATCACGGCGAAGAACAGCAAATTGTCTTTCAGGGAGAGAAGGCAAGAATATCCGCACCCTGGAACGTTTATGCAAGCACTTCCCAAAGCAATGGGTTTCCTGTTAAGAACAAAGAGCTGGAAAGGGAACTGGAGGAGCTTTATGAAAGCTTACCAACGCTTGCGCATACGGGGCATGAGGGCGAGATCCACGATGTCCTGAATGCGATTGAAACAGGAGGTGAACCGCTTGTTACAGGTGAAAGCGGTCGATTGACCATCGAAATGATCACCGCAATTTATAAGGCCGGCTTTGAACATCGTATGGTGGAGCTTCCGATTCAAAAAGAGGATGAGTATTACACAGTGAACGGTATTCAGAGAAATGCGATTCGCTTTCACCAGAAAACTGCCAGCGTCATTCATTTGGAGAGCAAACAGGAAATTACGACGGGAAGCAGTTATGAAAAAAAGAGGAGTAGTCAATATGGAACGAAAAGAAGGTTTTAACCATATGCCAAAAGGGAAACCAAGCAAGGTTGTTCAACCCGGTGAGTTTATGTTTGCGGCTGTCGGTCTGGATCATGCCCATGTTGGAGGAATGACCAACGGCTTGCTGGAGGCAGGAGGAACACTCAAATATATCTATGATCCGGATCCGAAAAAAATGGACAGATATAAAAAGCTGTTTCCGCAGGCCGCCCTTGCGCGCAGCGAGGAGGAAGTTCTTGAGGATCCTGAAGTGCACCTTGTCGCAAGCGCCTGCATTACTTCTGAAAGATGCGCTTTGGGCTTGCGGGTCATGGATGCCGGCAAGGATTATTTTACCGATAAGGCACCACTGACCACGCTGAAACAGTTGGAAGCCGCCAGGAAAAAAGTTGAACAGACCGGTAAAAAATATGCCGTTTATTACAGTGAACGCATTCACAATGAGGAAGCCGTCTTTGCGGGTGAGCTGATTGAACAGGGTGCAATCGGGAAGGTTATACAGACTATCGGGATGGGACCGCATCGGTTAAGCGCAGCCTCCCGACCGGATTGGTTCTTTATTAAGGAAAAATATGGCGGTATCCTTTGTGACATTGGCAGCCATCAAATTGAGCAGTTTTTGTTTTATACAGGTGCCAGCGATGCCACTGTTGTAAGAAGCCAAATCGCCAATTATGCTCATCCCCAGTATCCGCAGCTGGACGATTTCGGTGATTGCATGCTGGTGGCGGATAATGGTGCCAGCGGATATTTCAGGGTGGATTGGTTTACCCCCGACGGGTTGTCCAACTGGGGGGATGGCCGTACCTTTATTCTGGGAACCGAAGGTTTCATTGAACTGAGAAAAAATATGAACCTCGGCGATAATACCGGCAGCAGGGTGCTTTTAGCCAACCACAAAGAAGAGACCAGCTTTAATGTGCGGGGTAAAGCGGGCTATCCATTCTTTGGACAGCTGATTCTGGATTGCCTGAACCGTACCGAGACAGCCATGACGCAGGAGCACGCTTTTAAGGCGGCAGAGCTGTGTGTAAGGGCTCAGTTGATGGCAGAAAAGCTGAAATAGAATACCGAATTTTATTTCGAGTTATGTGGACCATTAAGAGAACGATGCAGTCGAACAATCGACTGCTATCCGTTCTCTTTTATTAAATGCTCGCAGACCGTTCGTAACTATCAGAGATAGTTACGAACCAGTTGCACACAAAACGCGTAAGTCACACACAAAAACATTGATGTTTTTGCGTGTAGAAGGCGCTTTCAGCGCCCGCGTTTTGGCTCACAATTCGCGCAAGCGCTCATTGAATATAGCAACAAAAGCAATTGCAACACAGCCGTGTGTGCGAGCAGCAGGCTTTCATTACTTCCTCGGTTACTCCTGCGAAACCCAGGCAGGTTTCACTGGAGTAACCTTCCTCGTTATAATAAAAGAAGAAACAAGTTCTTTTTTCATCAAAACACCTGTGGTATGATAAAAATTACCAGAGAACAGTCGCATATCACGGATGTGATTTAGAAAGCTGCTTTTTGTGGTATAAAATGAAGGAAAAGACACACACAATGCGTGAGTTTACGACAGGAGAATGCTATGAAAACTGTTTCATGTGATTTTAGCTTATCTAACGTTGCGCATTTATATGTTCGCAATGGGATCACGGTCTGTGCCAATCAAAACTTTACCGGGCTTACTGGTTATCATGAGAAGGAGCTTTGCGGGAAGAGCTTTCCTGAGTTACTGAAAAAAGTGCTGAAATCTACCTGGGTTCCACAAGGTGACGAACTGGTTGAAACAGCAACAGAGTGTTTCATCTTTACAAAGGATTATACCGTTAAAAAAGTAAGCATATCCATACAGAACGAAGAACAAAGCAGCTACATAACATTCGTACCGTTGAATCTGGATTTCCTTCATAATAATTTTCGTTTCCTCGAGCATATCCATGCGGATACAGATACCGGGTTGATGATATTAAACGCCCCTTGTCTTACCATACTGAAGGCGAACAGTTTTATTACCCGATATATAGAAAGTTTTTACACAAACTCCGAGAGCTGCGTCGGAGACACGATATATGATATTTTTCGCCATTTTGGAGGAGCTCCGTTTGAACCGTTTAAAAACACAAATCCCTTGCCTGATGTATCCCGGCACATCAATGAGTTCAGGTATGATTTCCCGTTACGGGGTGTGACTTATTGGGATCTTATCCTTGCTCCAACTAAGGATGAGTCCAACCTGAATTACATCATCTTGATTGTCAAGGAGGTTACAGAGACTGTGTTGAACCGGCTTCGGCTTGAGGAGCAGGCAAAAACCATCCAGGATAAAAATCAACAGCTTCAGGCTATCTTCGATAATGTTTCAGATGGTTTATATATCGAGGACTACAGTGATGGCAAGACCACGACACTGATCAACAGGCACACGGCGAGGTTTTTAAAATCCATCGGCATTCCCGAACAAACCCCTGAAGGTTTTAAAGAGTTCCATTTTTACGACAGGGAGGGCAACCCCGTCAGCCCGGAGAACCTTCCCATAACCAGGATGAGAGAGGGTGAGCGGTATGAACAATCCCTGTATACCTTTCGACATATGGATCAGGAAATACATCTTTCGATTAGCGGCTCCCCTCTTTTTGATGCGGAAAAGAAGCTTAAAATGGCCATTCTGTGTGCTCAGTTGGCCACAGACCGTGTGGTTCATGAAAAAGAACTGCAGCAGCAAAGAGATCTTTATTATAATATTTTTGACGTGGTGGGCCTGCCCATCATTTATCTGTCTTATCCGGATTTTATTTGCCTTGGTTTAAACAGAAATGCCTTTGGCATTATCAGAAGCTATCTCAAGGGAACACCGATGGAAACGCTGCTAAACCCGGACATCATCATGAAAAGAAATGTTTTTAAGCAACTGCACTCATACTTTGATATGAAGCTCGATGTGTTTAAACGGGTTTTAGCGCAAATGGAAGAAAAACGAGAGACTGTCTTCTATCAATTTGAGCTTCTTCTTGAAAAGAAAAAGGTCGTTTACAAGCTCGTCATCCAACCCATCATCAAAAACAACCGGGAAATCAAAGAGGTCATCATCACCGGTATTGATATTACCGCTGAAATCGAGCAGCGGGAAGCCGCTGAGCGATTGGTGACAATGAAGGACGAGCTGGTTTATACCATTTCTCATGAATTTAAAACACCACTGACCGTCATCTTTTCAGCCGTTCAGGCTATGGAGCTTTTATGCTGGAATGATTTGCCTGAGAAAGCGAAGGATTATGTGAAGAAAATCAAACAGAATGCATTCCGGCAATTGAGGTTGGTGAATAATCTGCTGGATATGAACAAAACCATCATTGGAAAGATGAAGCTGAACTTAAATAACCTTGATATTGTTCAAATCACAAAGCGTATCATAGAGTCCGTTCAGGTATACGCCCAGCAGAAGGGTATCCGGCTCAGCTTCTCCTCGTCGGTGGAAGAAAGAATCATGGGCATTGATGATGAAAAATATGAAAGAATTCTGCTGAACCTGCTGTCCAATGCCATCAAATTCACTTCCAGCCAAAAAGCCGTCTATGTACGGGTATCGTTGAAACGATACCATCAAAGGCTCATGGCCTGTATTGAAGTAGAGGATGAGGGTATTGGAATACCAGAAGATAAATTTGATTTGATATTTGAACGTTTTGCCCAGATCGACAGCTCGCTGTCAAGAAACGTCGAAGGCAGCGGTCTTGGTCTGGCGATTGTCCGGCAGCTTGTCAAAGCGCTTGGCGGAGAGCTCACTGTAAACAGTATAATGGGGGAGGGCAGCACATTTACGATTTTGTTGCCCGCTCGTAAAGTGCCCCGCAATATGTTGAAAAATAACGTGGAGCCCTCCGTGAAAAATGTACTGAAGCTTGTTACCGCAATGGAGATGTCAGATATTCACCTTTAGGGGAAACCATCATCATCGCATATCGTTCAGGGGTAATGTGCGATCAGCCGTACGCAGGATATGTCACAAATATGGAATAGTTCCATTATAGCTAAACGTTATCTTTTCTCAACAGACCTCCTGTGGTATGATAAAAGTGATTCATACAGCTTTTGGAGGTTCAGGATCATGCATTTTTGACTGTAAGTGTGTTAAGGCTTCTTACAGTTTTTTTATCCTATGCACATAAGATCCCGGCCACGCATTTTTGAACATCTGAGCTGAAAAAATCGTTATCATACGCGTACCTTGCTTGCACAAAATCACCCATGAATGCCATCAGGCTTATGATGTAACTGAAAGAAGTGATGACAATGTTTGAATTATTGATAACCGGACTGAAAAAATATATGGATTCCACTCTTGTACTAAAGGATATTACCTTCCAGGCCTATGCGGGAGAAAAAGTGGGTATTATTGGTGCAAACGGCGGGGGTAAAAGCACCCTGTTGAAGCTGATTGCCGGAATTGAACCCATGAATTATTGGCCGGGCTACCCTCAAACCTCCAGCTATGGCTATGATGAGGGTTTCATCAGTATTCCCGAAAGGGCTACTGTGGCTTATCTTGAGCAGATCCCCCGGTATGGGGAAGATGTGAAGGTGATCGACGTTCTAAACTTGGCCTTTGAGCAGGTGCACCAAATCGAAAAAGAGATGCGCAGGATGGAAGCAGAAATGAAGGTGCTTACGGGCAGCGAATTGGAAAAGACCCTGAAGCGATACAGCGATCTGGCCGTGCAGTTTGAAGTAAAGGGTGGCTATCAGGTTGAGGAAAAACTAAATCGGATCTGTACAGGACTGGGGTTTGGGGAGGCTTTTCTAAACAAGGCGTTCAGCCTGCTCAGCGGCGGTGAAAAGACGACGGTTGTTCTGGGCAAGATTTTAATGGACAATCCGGATATCCTCCTGCTCGATGAGCCTACGAACCATCTGGATATGGCTGCAATCGAGTGGCTTGAAGAATATATCAATAACTACCGTGGAATTGTTCTGATCGTATCCCATGACAGATATTTTCTGGACAATACCGTGAAAAAAATCGTTGAAATAGAGGACATGGAGGCCATCACCTACAAGGGCAACTTTTCATCCTATGCAAGGCAAAAGGAGGAAAACCTGCGCATTCAGTATGACCAGTATCTCGAGCAGCAAAAGAAGATACACAGCATGGAAAAAACCATCAAAGAGCTCAGGGACTGGGCAAACAGAGCGGACAACAACAAGTTTTTCCGAAGGGCTGCCAGCATGCAAATCAAGCTCGATAAGTTGGAGCGGGTTGAGCGGCCGGTATTTGAAAGACAGAACATGAAGCTGGACCTGAAGGTTTCCCAGCGATCAGGTTATGAAACCATCCGGGCTGAAGCACTGTCAAAAAGCTTTGGCGATAAAATCATTTTCAGGGATGCACAGCTGTTGGTTCGATATGGAGAAAGGGTAGCATTAATCGGGCCCAATGGCAGCGGAAAAACCACCTTTTTGAAAATGCTGCTCGGCGAAGAAAGCCCCGATTGCGGAACAGCTGAAACAGGAGCCAATGCAATGACTGCTTATTTGCCCCAGAAGGTTGTTTTCGATGATGAAGAGCTTACGGTGCTGGAGTGCTTTCGGGATGATATCTCCATTCTTGAGGGCAAGGCCAGGGAGTACTTATCCAAGTACATGTTTTACGGCAATTCAGTGTTTAAGAAGGTAAGGCAGTTATCCGGGGGTGAAAAGATCCGGCTGAAGCTGGCGAAATTACTATATAGCTCTGTGAACCTGCTCATCCTCGATGAGCCGACAAACCACCTGGACATTGAATCCATAGAAACCATTGAGGAAGCCCTGGAGCAGTTTGAAGGCACGATTTTTTTCATCTCCCATGACCGATATTTTATCAACAAAATTGGTCAAAGGGTTATCGCAATTGAGGATCATGCGTTAATAAGCTACCAGGGAAATTATGATGATTACAAAAAAATGCTTCAGCGCAAAACATTGCAGGATCTTCCGCAGCCATCAACTAATAATCCAAAAGATAACAAGGCAGTAAACCCTGATTTGAGCAGGAAAACAAGCAAAACAGCGAATCTCGAAAAAGAGAACAGGCAAAAGGAATTGGAAGCCAATAAGCTGGAACAGGCTGTGAAGGACCTGGAAAACGAAATCATGCGCATTGATCTGGAGATGGCTTCGATTACCTCCGATTATAATGAACTGGATAAATTATACTGCAGAAAAGAATGTTTAAGCGCGGAACTGGACGCAGCGATGGAGTTGTGGCTGAAGCTGGGGTTCTAATCCCATACTTTGGGGTAAAGCCCCTTTCAAAGGATCAACAAACTCATGCCGATTAAGTAAAAGCTTTGCGGCGGGGGGAAATTATGATTATAGAGCATACCGTTTGTGCCAGCGAAGACAATACACAGCTGCGCAGTATCCTCAGGCGCACGCTTTGCCTGTCCAATACGCTGTTGAAGGGAATGAAGAACACACAGAACATACTGGTGAATGGAAAACCCATCCGCTTTATTGACAGGGTTCATAAGGGCGATATTGTTAGTGTTCGCCTGGGGTTTGGAGATGAGGATTCGAACATTCCTCCCGAAGACATTCCCATCGACATCCTGTACGAAGATGATTCGGTCATCGCTTTGAACAAGCCTGCAAACATGGTGATACATCCATGCTCGGGCCATCCTGACAAAACCCTGGGAAACGGGCTGATGGGCTATTTCCGCAGCACAAACCAACGGATCAAGCTCAGACCGTTGGGGCGGCTGGATACAAATACCACCGGTATTGTGCTTTTTGCGAAAAACCCTTATGTTCAGGATTTTCTGATCCGCCAGATGAGGGAGCGGGGTTATGAAAAGCATTATCTGGGCATCGTTCATGGCGTTCTGACGCCATCCGCGGGGGAAATATCCCTGCCAATAGCCCGCAAAGAAGGAAGTATTATCGAGCGGGTGATCGATGATGCCGGCGCACAGAGCCTTACCCTGTATCAAACCATCCAGGAAAACCAGGAAGCTTCTGTGGTTCGTTTTCAAATCGTTACGGGCAGAACGCATCAAATACGGGTGCATTGCATGGCTGTGGGGCATCCTCTTCTGGGGGACACCTTGTACGGTAAAATTCCAACCGGGTTGATAGATCGACAAGCACTGCATTCTCATACGGTGACCTTTACCCATCCCGAGTCGGGACAGAGAACCACCATCAAAGCACCTGTGCCTGAAGATATGCAAAGAGCATTGTCAGCACTGAACCTGAGCAACCCGGATATATGAATGGTTTCAAATGTAATAACACGGAAAGACGTAGATAATACCACACAAATGCGGATCTGGGTGCTGCGATTGCATGAAATCGCTTCTGTTGTTATAATTACGGTATTCAGTAAAATGATGCTTTTATGGAACTGATAAATATTTAAGGGGGCGTAACTTATGGACAGAACAAATCTGACAATGCTGACGGATTTCTATGAAATCACCATGGCCAATGGTTATTTTAAGAACGGGATGAAGGACAAAATAGCCTATTTCGATATGTTTTTCCGAAAGGTGCCCGATAATGGCGGTTATGCAATCATGGCGGGCATGGAGCAACTGATACAATACATTCAAAACCTGAAATTTACCCAGGAAGATCTGGATTACTTACGCTCAAAGAACCTCTTTTGCGAGGATTTTCTTCAATATCTGAAAAACTTCCGCTTTTCCTGTGATGTCTGGGCGGTGCCCGAAGGGACGCCGATCTTTCCCAATGAACCGGTAGTTATCGTCCGTGGACCGATTATTGAAGCACAGTTTGTTGAAACCATGATTCTTTTGACAATCAACCATCAAAGCCTGATTGCCACAAAGTCCAATCGGATTGTACGCGCCGCTGACGGACGCGCCGTGATGGAGTTTGGTTCAAGACGAGCACAGGGGTATGATGGCGCAATCTATGGGGCCAGGGCTGCATATATCGGGGGCTGCATGGGAACCGCGTGCACCATCGCCGAGCGGGAATTTGGCATCCCGGCCCTGGGAACTATGGCCCACAGCTGGGTGCAGTTATTCCCAACCGAACTGGAAGCCTTCAGGGCATATGCCAGGCATTATCCCAGCAACTGCACGCTGCTTGTGGATACCTATAATGTACTGAAATTGGGCATCCCAAATGCGATTCAGGTCTTCCGGGAAGAAGTCGTTTCCAGGGGCTTCAGGCCCGCAGGAATCCGAATTGACTCCGGAGACATCACCTATTTATCCAAAAAAGCGCGGAAGATGCTGGATGAGGCAGGGTTCCCGGACTGTAAAATTGTTGCCTCCAACTCGCTGGATGAGTTCATCATCCGAGATATTCTGATCCAGGGGGCGCAGGTGGATTTGTTCGGAGTGGGCGAAAGGTTGATCACATCACGATCCGAGCCGGTGTTTGGAGGCGTCTACAAGCTTGTGGCGGTGGAAGAAAATGGGGAGATTGTTCCGAGAATCAAGATCAGCGAAAACGTAGGCAAGATCATCAACCCATGCTTTAAGCAAGCTTGGCGGCTTTTCGACAAAGAGACCGGGAAAGCCATTGCCGATGTGATTACCCTGCATGATGAAGTGATTGATGAAGAAAAACCTTATGAGCTGTTTGACCCGGAATATACCTGGAAAAGGAAAACCGTAACGAATTTCCGTGCTCACCGCCTTTTAGTGCCGATCTTCGAAAACGGAAAATGTGTTTATGAAAGCCCGGCATTGAAAGATATCCGGAACTATTGCAAGAAGCAGACCGACACTCTGTGGGAAGAAGTAAAACGGTTTGAAAACCCGCATCAATATTATGTGGATTTATCGTTACCGCTTTGGCAGACGAAGGAAGCATTGCTACAGAAATATTCGGTATGATGCATCCGAAAACAAAACAGGAGAGGATTTGGACTGATGGAGCTTCCGCTGGCACTTCGCGAGGCAATGGAGCAACAGCTGTATGGAATGCAGCATGAACAAATGATTCATGACGCTCAGGCCTTGAGCCTGCGGTATAGAACCCAGGGCGGCAGGTCTGAACGCCTGCTCAATGGGGAGCATGAGTCTTGTGCCTATGCGGTTTCCCGCATGCCAGCCACCCATGGGGCTGTTTTTTCGTGCCTGCAGCAGGTACTGGATGCTGCAGGAAACCTTCCCGAAACCCTGCTGGATGCAGGGGCAGGTACCGGCGCGGCATCATGGGCCGCCGACAGCCTGCTGGAACTGAAAAGCATTACCTGCCTGGAGCGGGAAACGGCCATGACGAAAACCGGGAAAGCCATGATGGAGAAGGGCTCTGAGGTCTTGCGCCTGGCGAAATGGATCCAAAAGGATTTGGTTCAGGATGAAATTTGTGAGCACGCTGATCTGGTCATCGCTGCTTATGTGCTCAATGAAATGACTGCCTGGGACAGGTTGATAGCAGCTGAGAAACTATGGAATGCTGCCGGGCAAATACTGCTTTTGGTGGAGCCCGGAACGCCGGTCGGGTTTTCCGGCCTGATGGAAGCGCGTAAACACCTGCTGCAAAAAGGTGCTTACATTATAGCTCCATGCCCGCTATACCACGATTGCCCAAAACCGGAGGACGACTGGTGCCATTTTTCCTGCCGCATCGCCAGAAGCCGTTTGCATCGGCAAATGAAAGGCGGGGAAGCCCCTTTTGAAGATGAAAAATTCTGCTATCTTGCGCTGTCCCGTCAGGAAGGATCCCCGGCAAATGCCCGTGTGCTGAGGCACCCGCAGATCCATAGCGGACATGTTACGCTGGAGGTCTGTACCTCCGGGGGCATTCAAAGCATCGGACTGAGTAAAAAGGATGGAGATAGCTACAGGAAAGCCAGAAAAGTAAAAGCCGGGGATTCGTTTTAACCCCCGGCTGTTTTCGTGATAAGGGATGTTTCACCTCGGCTTTCGCATTCGGGCAGCATCTTTGAAAGAATCGAAAGCAACAGGCACAATGCCCTCTTAGATACCTTCTCCAGGCTTCATGCGGGCGTAAAACACCTGAGGCTCCGCTGCCTGCTCGTTCGGCAGTACAGCCTTGTAAGTCGTTATACCAGGAGTGCCTGTTAAATCGAAGGATCTCCATGGGTTCACCTGCGGTGAGCCAAAGCATATCTCCACAGTGCCGGCTGTGAGATCAAAGATCATGGACCAGAGTGTCCCCAGCCAGTCCTTGTAAAAGTGACAGCACAAACCCTCGGGGGTCTTTGCGCTCAATAAACTTCGAATGGTTTCGCAGGAAACCTGCGGTGCCGAGGCTTCTGCTGCCCTTCGAATCGCATGGTAACGATCAACCGAATGCCGCATCCGGTTGGTGTCATACTCCAGCATTTCCGGTAAAGTGTATTGGTTGGTCGCGCTAACATACTGATCTGCGGTTCTATTATTGATCCTTTTGATGGCTCTGTTCGCACAGGCAATCTCAACCAGGGCGGCTTCACCTGTTCTGTCAGCCACAATCAGGTTCCAGTTGAAGGACATTGGTATACCGTCAATCAGCTTCAACGCTTCATCAACGGTTTTACAGCTATCCAACAGGGTCCTGATCACCGCCCAGAACTTCAAACCTTCACTCTGGGGCTGGGAACCGGGCACCGCCGCGGACATCGTCACGCCAAGACCATGCTCGTTCAATCCGTCAAAACGTCCAAACTGGAAGATGGAGAATCCGATATGGCTTGCTTTTCCCTTTATACGGGTGGTCACCAGGCGAAACTCGTCCTCGTCGCTCCATTCATAGCTTCTGCCCATTAAAACATGTCCATCTTGTGTGATGCCTGGCAGAAGGGCTACATGGCTGCACTGTCCTGTAAGCGAGGCCGACATGGCATAGTAGGCAGCCTCTATGGGCTCAACGCCCAGGCTTGCCGCGAACCCCTCCACCTCTTCATTGATACCCGGACAATACCTGTCAAAATATTTCAGTAACCGGGCAGACTCTTCCGCATTGTTTTTGCGTCCTTCGGCAGAAGAGGTCAGAAACCTGGCGTACTGCGGGCTGTGTTCGCGCAGCAGCTCCCCCTGAAACTTCCCAACCTCATAGGCCGTTCCTTCCAAGATGACATGGGTATAGTTGACTTCCTGCATCATTTTTTCATTGCTCATCAGTAACCTCCATTTATGGGTTCAATCAGAGAATCAAAAATGAACCCTTTATGATTGCCGGGTACAATATGTATACCGACATTTCCATTATAGAGAACGGGTATGACATATCGTGTCCCTCCAAAATAAGTTTAAAATAACGATTACGGTTATAAATTTGAATGGCTGAATAAGAAGGATCCCCCAATAATCAACGGAGGATCCTGTAGCAGCAAAAAAGCGTTTCCCTTTGGCGTCAGCTGCCAACAACAGCCTTTATGCAGTTGAAGGCCTGTTCTTCAAGGTCAAGGCATTTCTTCACCAGGGTCAGGCCTTCCGGAACAAGGCTTCGATCCAGTTTACAACCCACACCATTGCTACCGCTGAAGGGGAACAATACAGTAAGCTTTTTCAGGTTTACTGTGATTTGTTCGAACAGGTCAGCGGCTTTTACAAGCTCTTTCAGGTTTTCACAGGTTTGTGCAATATCATGCAGGTACTTTGCAATACAACCATGAGAGTCGGCATAGACCGCCAGACAATATGCAAGCCCAAAGTCGTCGAAGCTGCCACTTTCCATAGCCTGAATCAGATAATTGTATGCCATTCGCCCGCTGGCAAAATCCGGGCTGATGTGGAAGGTTTTTTCCCATTCGGAAATGCCGTATTTCAGTGAATCCATGAAGATTTTTTCCTGACTCACTTCCACCTTTCCCTTAAAGATCTGATAGAACAGCATGGGGACCTCAGAAAGCCCCAGGTTCCCATAAAGCATCGGATCACAGGGCTGACCGGTGCAGTCCTGAACAAAAAACACACCATCTTCATCATCAAAGCCTGTGATCAAACCGAACTCCAGCAATCGTGTCGGTGCCCATACGAGAACGGGGCAACCCTGATGAATGGATTCCTGTATTAGTGAGATGGCGTCCTCCCGAATTTTTTCGAAGGTATTCATTCGAAAATCAATCGCTGAATAAACCTGCGAGTGGATCCCAATCCTGTCCATTGCGTTAAGGTGATCCTGCGCCCAGTCGTATACGGTCACCGCACTGGGACATACCTGCTTGTGAACAATAAAATGAAAGCCCATGCCAGTCTGGCCCATCAACCTCCATGTTTCTGCGTCCCACAGCCCCGCGGAACGAAGTGCTCCCTCCACGCTGGCAATATAGCTGGTCCAGGTATACCCCATTTTTACATTTTCAATTTTTTTTACTGCCAAAAAACCCACTCTCCTTTTTAAATTCATTCAGCTGATACAGAAGATCGACTCAACGGAAATTGAATCATCAGCTTATCTGTTTACAGTATAAACAGTAGGTATGACATATGATGTCGCAGCTGTTTCTTTATCCATCTTGTAATGAATTTAGCTCCAGAATACGGTTTAGCCTGCTTTTCAGTTTTTCTCTGAGCCAGCGAGGAAACTCAATGGTGAATGAGCAGGGCTGCGACAGAAGCAATTGTAAAAGCTCTTCTGAATTGAAAAACTCAACGGTATAGCGATATTTCCCGTCGAACTCCAGGGTGCTTTTCATTTTTCCGAAATGGATATGTTTCTCCGACAGAATAGAACAGGTGTAAGCGTTTAAATAATTAAACCCGGTATCTTCGCCATAATCGGCCTCATTATAATCCGGAGCAAAGACATATGGATGGGTGGTAAATTTCAGATCGGATATTCTTTCGAGCCTGAAAACCCGAAGCCCCTTTCTCAGATCACAAAAACCCACCATATAGTTCATATTGTATCTGACAAACAGCTTATAAGGGCTTACAACCCTAACGGTAATGGGTTTTCCAGGGGTAACGTAGCTCAGCTGTATTGCAGTATTCGTTTCAATAGCTTTTTTAATTTGGTTGTATGTATGGATCACCTTTGAACTGACATCATAAACCGGTATTTCATGGGTTGGGTTGATACTTGTGGGCTGTACCAGGGTCAGCTTGCCAAACAGCTCGGCCAGCCGGGCGGCTGTTGCATTTTTGAGCGAACCGTATTGTTCAGCCAGATAAACCAGGGCGGCCTTGTCTTCTTCGCCGATAAATAAATGCGGCAATGTAAAGGCATCGCTGGAATAATAATAACCGTTGTGCTGTGCCGAATACTCCAGCGGGGCCCCCATTGAATAGCGAAGATATTCAATATCCCGGGATGCCTGCCGCGTGGATATCTCAAACTGCTCGGCAATGCACCGGGAGTTTGGATAGTGTTTCGCCCGGATTTGAGCATCAATCCATTGAATTCTGTGAAGATTGCTCACGGAAGAATCCTCCCCGGGGGTGGCAAGCTGCTTTCAAACTGCATTCCAGCAAAGCATCTGTGAAACACCCTCAAACATACATTTCTGTTCACAGGTAAGCAGGCGTGGCCTTCTGAGTGAAGTGAAGGATCTCGTATTACCCCTGATAAGATCCTCCGCTGCTGTCAGGATGACATCGCTGCACTCAGGATAAAACACATATCTGTATAGCAACTTATGACCTGATTAACGGGGGGTGTGAACAGTCTCCTACAACCCAGGTGCCGCCAGACAATACGAAACCCTGACAGCTTTCGCAGGAGTAACAAGCAGCCCCCTCGGTTTTATTATAGCAAAGGAAGCATTTGCAAGCAATTGCTTGTAATGTTATAATGAAATGACTGTATTTGTTACTGTTCACAGGTAAACAGGCGCAGCCTGTCATCCTGAACGAAGTGAAGGATCTCGCATGACTCCTGACAAGATCCTTCGCTGCGCTCAGGATGACATCGCTGCGCTCAGATAAAACACATACCTCTGAAGCTGCTTATGAACTTATTAGTGGGGGGTGTGAACAGTAACCTGTGTTTTGTAAGGCATTTTCGGTTATTATTATTTAGTAAACCATCTTAAAACTACAGGTTAACCATTTTTTGCTTTAGAAAGCTTTGCCGGTGTGACTGACAGTATTCAGAAAAGAGCGAAAGGCTTGAGAAATGTTTAACAAAAAAATACTTGTCATCGATGATACCGAGCTGATGCAACGGATGATAAAAGACATTCTGAAAAAAGAGGGTTACGAGGTTTATTCCGCCTATTCCGGAGAAGAAGGGCTGAGCAAGGTTTCCTCCATCAAACCCGATTTAATCATTCTCGATATAGTTATGCCGGGTATCAGCGGGTTTGATGTTTGTCGCATCCTGCGTGCGGATGACAGTAATATTCTTACCCCAATCATCATGCTCACTGCTCAGGTCAGCGAGGACGATAAGCTGATAGGCCTGGAATTGGGTGCTGATGATTACATCATCAAACCGTTTAACAGCCGTGAATTGGTCAGCCGGGTCAGAAACACCCTGGTCAGGATTGACAGAAACCGTTGCGCAAACCCGTTGACAGGGCTGTCCGGGAATGTGGAGATCCAGTCCGAGCTGAATCACCGTCTTGCCAACCAACTTCCCGCGGTGGTCGTTTATTGCGATCTGGATAACTTTAAAGCTTTTAATGATGTGTATGGTTTTGCCAGAGGAGATTCCGCCATCCGCCTCACAGCCGATATCATCCGCGATGCGGTGCGCCAGGAAGGGAACAGGGATGATTTTATCGGGCATATTGGTGGCGATGATTTTCTGGTGATTACCACTGAAGACAGGTACGAAGAGGTTTGCAAGTTTATCATTGAGGATTTTGACCGAAGGATTCTCTCTTTGTACCATGAAACCGACAGAATAAATAAATATATCTATACCCGGGATCGGCAGGGCAGGGAAGAAAAATTCCCCATCATTACCATCTCCCTCGCAGTGGTTATCAATGAGGCGGGAAGGTATGACAACTGGCTGCAAATCGCAGAAGCAGCCGCCGAAGTGAAAAAATACGTCAAAAAAATGCCTGGAAGCAATTACCTGAGGGACAGGAGGATTTAAACCATGGACAACTCTATAAAATCACAGATAAAGCGCGGGTTGAAAATCACAACCGACTATCTTACTACCCTGGTCATGTTCGCTATTTTTTTAGCCATTGTTATGAATGTTTTCAAAAATAATTTGCAAACCGGTGTGTTTATATTCTCGATTATCATATTTCTGGTATTTTTCTCAATGACCTATACCAATATGAGTGAGGTGGCTTTTAAGGAGAAACGTCCGCAATACGGGATTCATCCTTCCCCTTATAAAGGCTTTCTGTATGGTGTCATTGGCATGCTCCCTGTTTTGATTTTGCAGCTTGTGAATTATTTCATTCCTTATGGTGATCGCCTGTTCACCTTCGAGCGACGGGTTCTACAGGGGCTTACCAGCCCGTTATACTGGCTTGCCAGCCTGATCTCAGATCAGAGCTGGGTATACCATTTGGTGCTTCTTGTCATCCCCATTATCGCAGGGTTGGGTTACCTGGCCGGCCACTACGAGTTCTATATCATGCGCAGGTTGAAAATATTTAATAAGTTTAATAAGGCGAAGAAACCGGCGACAAAAAAGCCAATACCTTGACCCAAAAGCTATAGAGTACCCAATGGAAAAAGAACTGCATGGGTCTGCAGATTTTTTCCCGAAGCACTGTTTTGCTGAGGCAAAAAATTTCATTTTACTCCGTAGTATATGGGCAAGCCCTTGTTGAATATGTTAGTACAAAACAAACAAGGGACGGGGTATATTATGATTGTGCTTGTAAAGAAGAGTAACATAACCCTTATTATTCTTATTTTCCTGCTTTCCATAGCTGTTTACAGCTTAAACCTGGGAGGGGAGGAGGCTACCCCCGCGTCCTCCGTGTCAACGCTTGGAACAGTTATTGTTGACGCGGGTCATGGCGGAGAAGATCCGGGAAAGGTGAGCGGCTATTCCGGTGTGAATGAGAAGGACCTGAATCTGACCATCGCGAATTTGTTGGCCGACCAGCTTGAAGATGCGGGATACAGGGTGATCATGACCCGGAAGGAAGATAAGCTGATATATAAGGAAGGAACCACGGACATTACCGACAAAAGAAGGCAGGATCTGAACCGAAGGAAGGAAATGATGGATAACGGCGGCGCGGACATTGTTGTCAGCATTCATATGAATGATTTCAGCCAAAGCAAATATTACGGCGCACAGGTCTTCTATCCACCGGAATCTGAAAAGAGCAAGCTTTTGGCTGTAAATGTTCAAAAAGCCCTGCGTCAGGATGTGGATCCATCCAATATGCGGGAAGCTCTTTTAAAAAGCACGCCCATCGTTATCTTGCGAAATCTGAAAACGCCTACGATAGTGATTGAGTGCGGATTCCTGTCGAATCAGCAGGAAGAACAGAAGCTGCGCAGCGAGAATTATCAGCTTAGTGTAGCCAGGGCAATCAAATCTGGTATTGATAATTATTTTAAATGATTATGACGTTAACT
>LSQX01267783.1_pt2 | contig 31210 bp, 23 predicted proteins | sample 654561 | NCBI WGS metagenome assembly LSQX01 (sample SAMN04489861, study PRJNA283612) | anaerobic digester metagenome | isolation source: 4 biogas reactors fed with cattle manure at either 37C or 55C with and... | place: Denmark: Kongens Lyngby | collected 2014 | reverse complement strand
GCTAACTTGATTATAAAATCTTCCACTTATTTATAATTAGAAAAACTCAATAAAAAAGCCAGACCAAAGTGAATTCGGTCTGGCTTTTTCTTTTTAACTCTAGTTGTTCATGGCTTTGAGCCAATCTTCTTGGTATTTAAACTCTGTATCGTTTTCTAAATTTCTGCCCCTGGCATCGATGATGATTCCAGAAGTCCCGCCTCTGACGGTAATGCGGCTCTGGCTGATCGGCCATCTGGCACCGTTGCTGGCAGTTACACTCAGTTCAGCAGCTTCATTTTCGCCTAAAGGTATGCGCAAGAGCTCACCCCAATTGGCAGTTACATTTATTGTTTCTCCATTGCTCTTGGTTCCTTTAACCTGCAAGGCAGCTTGGCCGTTAGTGCCTGAACCCGATGGTGCCAAGGCGGTGCCTAAGGGAATTAAGCACTCTTTTTCCAGTAAATCAAGAGCTCCGTCTTCGTCCAGTTCGGCAAAGATGCCCAAGTGAGGCAGCATGAAGATGGAGTCGACCATCAATTCCACCGCTCCCACCGGTTGAAAAGCGTCTAAAAGCATCAGGGCACTTTGAGCTCGATTGGGTGCATTGGACAAAACTCCTCCGGAACCGATGATGCAATCGAAGTTCTCGATTGTAATTTCCTTTTTCTCCGAGGATATGACTACGCCAAACAAGCCGAAAGGCTTTTGTATCTTGGCAATCTCTTTATGGTCAACAAAGGAAAGTCGCAAAGCCTCTCTGGCCACGGCCTGTTCCATCAACAGCTCTTCTTCAGTCGCCGGAATGGTCGTCGGGTAGATCAGCTTGTTGCCAATGCGCTCCAGCAGCTCTTCTTCTTTTAGCGAATCAAAGGGCAGCCAGCGCTCTATATTTTCTATTCCAGCCGAACCGGCGACGTTGCCAATGCTATAACTCATACCGTAGTTGGCACTGACTGTACGAATATATTGCCCGTCGACTACGGAAAAGACGTCGGTTGTAGCTCCGCCTATATCAACGCAAAGAACATTCTTGCGCGTCTTGCTTGCATACTTCATCAGTATATTGCCCACAGCTGTCGGGGTGGGCATCAAATCATGAGCGGTCAATTGGCTCAAACGACTATAGCCAGGTGCATGTGACATCACGTGTTCGATAAACAATTCGTGGATTGCTTCCCTAGTCGGAGTCAAGTTTTCTTGCTGAAAACTGGGGCGCAAATTATCCACTATTTTCAAAGCGAATTGATCGCCCAGCAAGTCTTCCACTAAACTGATAGCTTTGCTGGTGCCTGCATAGATAATCGGCAGGGTGTACTGATAGCCGAATTTTGGCTTAGGTTGAGCCGAGCGAATGAAGTCGCACATTTCGATGATGAAAGAACCGGGTTCGGCCCCGTCGACACCACCGGAGAGTAAAATCATGTCAGGCCTTAAAGTGCGCAATCTTTCCATCCGTTGAAAGAGGCTGCGTCCATCGTCGGCGGCAAAGACATCTAACAAGACAGCACCGCCACCTAAAGCAGCCCGCTCGGCGCTTTCTGCCGAAATATGGCCGACATGGCCACAGACCACCATTTGCAAGCCACCGCCGGCTGAGCTGGTGGAAAGATAGGTGCTGCCTGTAGGCTCCTTGCCCTCAGGAGTTTCTATTAACAAGACTTCTTGGCTGCGCTCTTGCAGCATTTCTATTGAATGTAAAACACCGATCATCACATCGGCAAAGGGGTCTTCAACGGTGGTAGCCGCTTCGCCTCGGGCCACAAAATGCCATTTATTGTTCTCTTTTTTAAAGTAGAGGGCCTTGGTAGTGGTGCTGCCAACGTCGGTTATAATTACCTTGTTTATATTTTCTGCTGACATATCATTCCCTCTCCTTTCTGTAGTCCAAAACGAAATCCCAAAACTCTTGGTGATCGCCGTAGTAAGCGGCTTGGCCCAGGAATTTCTCCTGTCGGGAACCTCGTCGTAAAAAGCTAAAGAATTTCTTTTTACTCTGGCCGCAGTTTAAAATATTCAACTCTTGCAAAGCGGCCCAAAGGCCAGCTGCCAGGTCGTTATAGGCCGAAATGGCATCCTGATTGCTTTTCGAGCCAATAAACTCGACGGCAATTTTCTTCAAGGGCTCTCTTAGTGTCTCACCGACAGCATAAAAAAGCGGCCATTTTTCTTTGAGCTCCTGCCAATGCATAAAAGGTATGTGCAAAGGCTGGTTGTTGGTAAAGGTATGGCCCATATTATAAAGTAAATCTACACCTCTTTGATAGGGCAAACAGACGCCTTTTTCGTCTAGTGTTTTAATAAATTGAACGAAGCTGCTTTGAGTCATCTCCATAGACAAACGGCGGTCATCGCTCAAACCAGGGGCTTGCACTTGCAGAGCAGCAGCATTTTCGCCACCCGGGATGACTATGCACAGCCATTTTTCTTTATTTTCTAAAAGAGTATCAAAGGAAGTATTGAAATCGAGTTCCCCTTGATAGCCAGCCTCTTCAAAAACCTCTTTGAAGACAAAACTCAAATTTAAGTGTATACAGGCCAAAGCTACAATGCTGCCAAAAAGAGCTTCGTCTCGACACTCGATTTGCTCTTTTAGTTCTTCTAGAGGAGTTTTCCATTGGGCAGCTAAATTTTGTCCCTGTTTATACATATCCATAATCTTCCTCCTCTAAAGTTTTAAACAATTTTGCTGGGGAGCCAAAAACTCGCTGCCGTCGTCCAGCTGTAAGGTCAGCATGGCAGCTTTGGTTTTCGCAGGGGTTTCCTTCAATTGGGCGCTTTTAGCCAGAACCGTGGCACTTTTTCCAAAATGGGGTTCCCGCACAAAAATCACCCGGTCACCCACTTCGATGTCTTTAGCAACTCCTGGTTCAACATAGTCTTCAGGCAAACTTTCTGCTAATGGAAAGAGCACCTGGGGGCGTTGCACACCGGCTCGCAATTGAGTGCTGCCATCTAAAGCCACCAGCATATTTTCGTGGGTTTTAATTTGATCGAACAAACTATCAGGCATGGGGCTGCCAAAGCCCTGCATTAAAATTATGGTAAAGGGCAAATCCAAACGCTGCCCAAAGACGGTCAGTGGGTCTTCGTGACTGTATTCTCTCAAAGTCTTGGGGTTAATCCGGCCTAAAATCAAGCCTTTAACTTCCAGTTCTTCAGCTCTTTTTAAAGCTTCCAGGCTGATTCCATGTTTGACCAGCAACACTTTTTCCCTGTCGTCTTCGCTTAAATCGTCAGCTTCTAGATCTCTATTCAATTGATCAAAAACTTTTAAAAAACCGATTTGCTCAGAACCAAAACCGAAAACACCTTGGTAGCGATAGCCGTAGCCTTCGATGATCATAGTTGAACTGTCGGGTATTTCCACAACTCGACCTTGAATATGAGCCATCAGCTCTGTCGCTTGATATAAAGGAGCGATGACCAAATAGCCGCCACTGGCCGAAACATCCCTGATTTTGCCCACCGCCGGGGAAGCGTAAGGATTTTTACCCCCGATTAAAATACGCCCTTTGTCGACAACAGTGCCTGCTTTGACCAGGCAGTTGGTCATAAAGGCCAGCTTGCTCAAGCCCAATTCTTCTGCTGTTACCATAATTGGTTCTTTAGGTCCGGCAGGTAAGGGCTCACGGATAAAAACATTGCCTAAGAAGCGGCTGACCAGAGCAATATATCCGGAAGTTGGGCTCAATACTTCCTTTTCCGAAAAGAATTCGTCGTTTTGAGCCAGTATTTCGTTTTTTTCCACCCAAGAATTGAGATCTTTGGTGATTTTTCTATTAATATAGCGGGGGGCGATACCCAAAATATCAGCAACATTTATTCGCACCATCTGGCCCGGAATATAATCCAATTTGCCCACAATTGTATCGTGTTCAACCTGGTCACCAACACTGGCCAACAATTGCCCTTGGGCGATCAGCCTTCTGGTTACTGTCAGTTTTTCTTTCATCTCATTCTCCTGTTAAACGGTTAACTTAAATAAAAAATTATAGCGGATTAAAAAAGATTAGCCTACAGAAATAAATACTATCATATTTTGCCCTAGCTAGCAAGAAAATAACGTTTCACCAGCCTTCTTTATGAATTAAATGCTTCTTCTCGTGAATTACTATTGTTTTTGATTGACCGCGGTTTAAATCTTACGTGGTCGCTGACTGTTTAAACCTCATACAGATAGAAAGCCATTTATGGCTTTTATGTTTAATTGATGATTTCAAACTTGCTTATGAATTTCACTTAGCGTTGTTGTATTAATCGCTAACCTCTAGCTTGCTTATGAAACTCACCTAGGATTTTTAGTATTAGCCGCTAACCTCTAACTTTTTATAGAAAAACTTTTATAAGAAATAAAAAAACGGGAAAGCTACAAAAGCTTTCCCGGATGATAGTTCGTCAGGGGACGTTATCGATAATGGGTTCAGTTATTTTCATGAAGCTAAAAGGCAAAAGACTGACTTCTTTTTTTCTCGTCTGGAAACGATAAAAACATTTTACCCTTTTTTCTGTTTTACCAACAACTTCCAGCCACAAAGGCACAAAAACTGCTCCTCTTCTAGAGGGTATGAGCTTCAATTTTCCATGAGGTTCAAACAAGGCTAAAACCAGGTTGGCGCTCATTACGGCCAAGATCGTTGGCAAGAAATTGAGCTCAGGTATGAGCAGATAGGAAGAAGTCAAAATAATAGCGTCGGTAACGGTAAACCAAAATGAAGGGGAAATTTTAAATTTGTCTTGGACGACCAATGCTATGGAAGCATCGATCCCAGAAGAAATATTCTGGCGAATTAAAAGCCCTTCGCCCCAGCCTAAAAGCACACCGCCTAAAATAGCTGCAAAAATTGGGTGAGCGTGTAAGCTACCCGTTAAACTTGGGATAAACTGAAAAAACCAATCGAATCCTGCAAAAACAAAAGCGATCATGATGGTAAGGCTGCCGCTTTTCTTCCCAAAAAGGCTTGCTATTAAGGCTATACCAAATAAGTCCATAATCAGCAAGGTCAGGTAGAGGGGAAATTCAGTTCACCGATAGGCCATCAGAGCCAGTCCGATGCTGCCTCCTTCCGCTAAATTACATCTCAAATGAATTTGATTGAGGGCAAAAGACGAGACAGCTGCTCCAAACAAAGCCTGGGCTATATTGCTGGAGCGTTTTCCGGTAAACATTGTTTCAAAACCTTTCAATTTATTTTTGAAAAAATCAAATTTTCTAACCATCTTCATTATATAAAAGCTTTGAACAAAGAGCAAACCTAAGGTACCATCAAGAAATTAAAGGAAAAGGAGATAAACAGAGATAGACAGATTTGTTCCTGGGTTTTTATGGCTAAAGTGCCTAAAAACAGGGGAAAATCAGCCTATATCCAGCCTATTTAAGAATCTAAAACTTTCTTTATGTAGAGACTTCGTTAAATATTTAACTGCTGATTTATCAAGCTAAAATTTGGCTAAAATTTAGGCAACGCTTCAATTTTTTTCTACCATTGAACTTGTATTTTTTCAAGACAAGCACAAGCTTCTGAGACCGATTTTCTTATCCTGTTTTTTTGATTAGGGTTCAATAGTTGCCGATGTCAAACTAAAATTTAGGCAACGCTTCAATCTTTTTCTGCCATTGAACTTGTATTTTGTTCAAAGCAGGCATAAACTGCTGAGGCTGACCAGTCTCGGCCAAACTTTTGTTTTGTTTAAATTATTATTGAGCAAGTTGGTTTATTTTGTTCTCATTCACTTTCAAAACAAGGGTTTTACTTTTTGTTTTGCGAAAGAATAATATATAAGAAAGGTGGGGTTTTATGAAAACACTGATTAAAAATGTCAGAATTATCGACGGCACTGGAGCCCCTTGGTTGAGAGGACATGTTCTCGTAGAAGGGGAGAAAATAAAAAGTATACTCCATCAGGAAGTTGAAGCCGAAAGGGTCATCGACGGCAAGGAAAGATTCTTAGTCCCTGGCTTTATCGATATCCACACTCATGGAGATCGAGGTATCTTAAAATTTCCTCGGGCAGAAAATTATCTGCGTCAAGGCGTTACAACTTTAATTGGAGGAAATTGCGGCGGTTCAGAATTTCCCATTGCTCCTCATCTCAAAGAGGTAGAAGATTCAGGTATTTCTTTAAATTATGGAATTTTAATTGGCCACGGCAGCTTGCGCAGGCAGATCATGGGCATGGAAATGCGCCACCCCAGCCCAAGCGAGCTTGAAAAAATGGAAGAACTTTTGGCAGAAAATCTAAAAGCCGGAGCGTTAGGCCTTTCTTTGGGTCTTTATTATGTGCCCGGAAGCTTTGCCAAAACAGAAGAGGTGGTAGCTCTAGCGAAAGTAGTGGCTGCTCACGGTGGCTTTGTCAGCATTCATATGCGAGATGAGAGCGATTACAACATCGGCTTATTGCAATCCATCGAAGAAGCTCTGAAGATTGCTCGCTTGGCTCAGGTTCCTGTGCAGATATCCCATCTGAAATGCTTGGGTGCTTCAGTCTGGCATCAAGCCTCGGAGGCTCTGGCTCTCTTAGATCAGGCTAGGGAAGAAGGCTTAGAGATCAGCTTCGACCAGTATCCTTACCCTGCTTCCAGCACTTCTCTAAATGGAGCTCTCTTACCACCCTGGGCTCAAGCCGGCGGAGAAGAAGCTCTAGCAGAACGCTTTAAGAATGCCGGAACCAGGGAGAAGATAAAAGCCGAAGTAGCTGCTAATATGAAAAGACGCGGCGGACCCAAGAGCCTAGTCATTGCCAATTCTCTAGCCTTTCCTCAATTAAAAGGAAAGAACATCGAAGAAGTTGCTGCTCTTTGGCAGGAAGATCTTTTAGAAACTACCATGAAGCTCTTGGCTTCAGGTTATGTCCAAATCATTTCCTTCAATATGACGGAAGAGGACATCCACCAAATTATGCAGCATCCACTGGGCATGGTAGGCAGCGACGGCAGCTTGGTTGAATTTGGTTTAGGCCAGCCTCATCCTCGCTACTATGGAACATTTCCTCGAGTCTTGGCTAAATATGTCAAGGAAGGGGTTCTGCCACTAAGCGAGGCGATTCGTCGCATGACTTCGGCACCGGCCAACCGGCTGGGTCAGTATGACAGAGGACTGATTCGCCCTGGTTTCTGGGCAGATTTAGTTCTGCTCGATTTAGATAAAGTCGATGATCGAGCCGATTTCGACAATCCTCATGCTTACCCCCAAGGCATTGATTTAGTCATGGTCAATGGTCAAATTGCACTTAACCAAGGCCAGCTTCAGGATCAAAAAGTAGGTATGATTTTAAAAAGCTGAAGCGAGGCAGATAAGTCTCACAGTTTTAGTTGGCAAATTAAGTGAACTATCGCAATAGAAATTTTCTGAATTCTAAATTCAATTAGACTGGTGCAAGCAAGGCTTCGAAGAAAATGTTTTCGTCTGGAGGGTTTTGTTTAAGTGTTTGACCATTTTGCCGGCTGAGTTCGACTTCGGTTAGCACTTGAAAAAACCCAGCCTAAGATCTATTTGAAGAGGAAAAAACAAAATTTAAACAAAAAACAAAAACTAAAAAACCGACTGTGAATTTTAACTTTCACAATCGGTTTTTCTTTTTAAATTCAAGTTTAGACTAGGCTAATAAACCTTAAGGCAATTCGTCCTCAATGGGCGGTAGGATATCTACGTCAGGTACAATGACCTCTAACAGATCCAAGTCCTTTTTAGCCAGATCTTGTAAGAGTTTTTCCAATGCGTCCATGGCTGCCCCGTAATCGCTCCAATTTCCTTGGGCTTTTTGATCCATGACTCTTTCGTATTGTCTCAGTATATCTTTGATCAATTGTTTGAATTCATGGCTTTCGCCTTCGGGGAGAGTTATACCTGGCAAGTCTTCTTCACCGTCAGGCTTACCGAAGAGTCTCAGCAAGGCTAGATCTAAATTGTCTTCCATGGCCAAACGGTTGCCATAAGAGACGATAACCTTTTTCAACTCAGGTAAGTTGGTAGAAGTAGAAGTGATATAAAGTGGGACAACATAGAGCAAGCTGTCTTTTAAGGGGACAGTTACTGTGTGACCGCGGGTAACATAGGAGCTACCCGAACCCCACAAGGCCAAGTCTTTAGAAATTGAGGAGTCTTGGTTGATACGAGCCTCTATCTGAGCCGGGCCATAGACCAAGCGATCTTTGGGGAAGAGATAGACACTCAGTGAACTTTGACCATCTGCATCGAAAACGCCGGATAAAAAAGCTACCATATTGTCTTTTTTGGCAGGAGTCAGCGGATACAGGGTCATGAATTTGCCTTCGTCGGAATCTGGGAATTCCATGATGTCGTAATAGGGTTCGACTGGGAAACCAGATTTTTTAGCAATGTCCCAAGCGTCTTCTCGATTATAGAAAACCTTGGAGTTTGTCATATGGTAGTTCAAGAGCATCTTGGCTTGAATCTTGAAGATGTCTTCAGGATAGCGTAAATGTTCTCTCAAACCCTGAGGCATCTCTTCGAAAGGTGTAAACAAATCGGGGAAAACGTTCATGTAAGTCATGACCAAAGGATCGTTCTCGTCGATTAGATAGAAGGTAGTTTCGCCATCATAGGCGTTGATAATTATTTTGACGCTGTTGCGAATATAATTAGGGCCGGTGTCCTGACTATCTTGCTCCCAACTCTGAGCGTAGGGGTAACGGCTGGTGATGGTGTAAGCATCGAGAATCCAGAACAATTGACCTTCGTGAATGACTATATAAGGGTCGTAGTCGTAGTGTAAAAAGGGTGCAATCGTGTTAACCCTGTCGACAATTTGTCGGTGCATTAAGATTTTGGATTCAGGTGTTATTTCGTTGGTCAAGAGGGGGTTTAAAGTGTTGAAACGGATGCTGAACAACAATCTGGAAAAGAGTGAGTTGATGGGAAGACCAGCCTCGCCCTCGTAAGTTGTTTCAGCATTGGTGTTGCCCACCGGATAGTCGAATTCTTTTGATCTTGTGCCGACTATGACATAATCGTCGGTAAGCTCACCGTAATAGATTTCCGGTCGGTCGATGTTCAAACCAACCGTGCTATAAGGGGGTATATCTTGCACTACCATGACCGGCTGACCTTCATCTGAAATACGGTTGCTGGGTGCTACTACTGCACCGTAGCCGTGGGTGTATTTCAAATGGCGGTTGACCCAAGTGGCAGCCTCTGTTTGCAAGGCGCTGACCGGCAGTTCTCTGGCACTGAGCATGACAGGTACTAAGCTGCCGTTGATCATATAGCGATCGACGTCGACGTCATTGAAGCGATAGTATAAGCGCATTCCTTGCAGCTGACTGAAGGTTTGTTGCGTTTGAGCCCAGTTGAGCAAAGGTGCAGTGCGTAAGCTGACTGAATATTCTTCCAGCTCTTTCCAGTCAGCGTCAGCCTTGCCTGAAATCGGGAAGTTGAGCTCAATGGTGTTGTCGAGGTCGTAGGCCAAGCGAGTGAATTTTATATTGTTTTCCAAATATTTCTCTTCCATGGTAAATTCATTGGGTTTGACCTGGAAGTTTTGGATCAAATTTGCCACCACAGTATGCCCGGCAAAAGAAACAGCTACGACTAGAACAACCGGTAAAATAGCCGTCTTGATGCTGGGACGAGCTAATTGGGTCAGCATTAAAAGTGCTCCAAAGACCGATAAGCCAATGGTTATATAATAGGTTGGTATCGAGGCATGAACGTCGGCATAGGCAGCACCAAAGGCGACTCCTCTAGGAGAGTAGACTAAATTATGCATGGAAATATAAAGATGAGCGCCATACAAGATGAAATTCCAGGCTCCCAATAGGCCGATATGAGCGAAGTTTTTCTTATTTTCTGCAGTCTTTTTAAGACCATTGTTGGTCAAATAGAAGAAGATAATAAGTCCTAAGATAAACAGTGAGATGCGAAAGGCTCCATTTAATAGGAGCTCATATAAAGGCAAGGAAAAGATATAAAAACTCACGTCTTTATTGAAGATCGGATCGGAAATATTAAAGGGCACTTGGTGTAAAAATTTCTGTAAGGTCAGCCAATTAGCCGATAAGGACATCCCGTTGGTGATACTGACAACCGCAGAAAAGCCTAGAATAAGCCAGCTTAAAATTGGACTTTGAGCTACTGAGCGCCCTATCTCAGACAAGCTGTTTTGAAATTGTCTTTGTGGATAACCAAAATCCACATGAATTACTTCTGGCTCATCGAAGCCCGGAGGTACATTGCTGGCTAGCCATCTTTGTAAATACTTCAGGTTGAAGAAGATAAAAACAAAGGAAATGATCGTGGCGACGATAGCTATGACTACCCTGTTGAAAAGTATGGTTAAAAATATCTGTTGTAAATCCAAAGATTGGAACCATTTAAATTCAGTTAAGTAATAAGCCAAGTTACCTACACTTCCTACCAAAACAAAAAGAATGGCCAGTAACCAAAACACGCGTTTGCGCATAGTAAAACCTCCTTTCAAGAGATTACATCTTGATTATATCAAAAAAAGAGCTTTTTGTGAACTAAAATTATCTGCTAGGCAGGAAAATTCTTGCGTACATCGAAATTAATTAACAGAAAATATATTTTGGAGGCGATTTAACATGGGCAAATATGCCATCAAAGGTGGTAGCGTTTGGACTATGGCAGGCGATAACATCAACGAAGGTGTCGTCTTAGTTGCTGACGGAAAAATTGCTGGTGTCGGCGCAGCCGATTTAGCTATTCCCGAGGGATACGAAGTCATAGATGCTACCGGTAAAGTTGTTATTCCTGGTTTAATTGATCCCCATAGCCATTTATCTCTATTTGGTGATCCTTCAGTTTGGGCAACCTCCGACGGCAACGAAAAGAGTGGAGCTATTCAAGCAAAATTAAGAGGCATGGACTCTTTGAATCCTCAAGATCCGGCGATTAAAGTTGTGCGAGAAGGCGGTTTCACAGCTGTTTATACAGGTCCCGGCAGTTCCAACCTAATTGGTGGAACCGGTTTTGTCATGAAGTTACGTGGCAGCACCGCTGAAGAAATGGTCATCCCCGGCACCGAGGGCATGAAGATGGCTCTGGGCGAGAACCCCAAACGAAACTACGAAGGTAAAACCAACGGCACCCGCATGGGCAATGCTGCTGTTTTACGGGAAGCTCTCTATAAAGCTCAAGACTATATGAACGCTAAAGAAAGAGCCGAAGCCGAAGGCAAACCCTTGCCAAACAAAGATTTAAATTCAGAAGCTCTGATTCCTGTCTTAAAAGGTGAAATGAGCGCACGTATTCATGCTCATAGAGCCGATGACATCATGACAGCTATTCGTATTTCCGAAGAGTTCGGCCTCGACTATATCATTGAGCACTGTACTGAAGGTTATAAAATACCTGAAGTTTTAGCAGCGAAAAAAGTCCGGGCAACTGTTGGGCCTTTGAATATGGGTCATAGCAAACAAGAACTCTGGGATGTTTCCTGGAAAAACCCGGCAGTCTTAGCAGAAGCTGGTGTTCAGGTTTCATTGCAGATGGATACTTCTGCTCATACAATTTATCTGCCCATCATGGCTGGTATTGCTGTTAAAGAAGGTATGAAACATAAAGACGCCATGAGAGGCATTACCATCGTAGCAGCTGAAATGCTGGGCGTCGGCGATCGCATGGGTTCCTTAGAAGTGGGTAAAGACGCAGACATTGCCATCTTTAGCGGCGATCCATTGAGCAATTTCAGCAAATGCCAATTCACCATGATTGACGGAGTCGTTTATTTCAACAAACTATAATTCTCTGGTAAAATAAAAACAGGCACAGATTTTAAAAATCTGTGCCTGTTTTTTATGTGTATGATTATTGATTCTGTCTAATTCAATCAACTATCTGTCCATGACATTTAGTTTCATATCGCCTCGTTTTATCCAACCCAGTGAACGCAGTGCTTGGTCAAAGCTCAGGCTCAAGACTACGGGCAAAATAAAATGTAGCAGAGCAATTTTTAAAAACACGTCAGTGCGATAGCCCATAGCCTCTAGAGTACCAAACTGGCCGACTAAACCGCTGGTGCCCATTCCTGCCCCGTAAGAAGTATTGCTCATCTTGAAAACCCTTGTAGCTAAGGGTCCGGTAATGGCGCTGGCCAGAATAGGGCTCAGCCAAATCTGAGGCTTCCTTAGAATATTTGGCATCTGCAACATCGAGGTTCCTAAGCCCTGAGCCAAAAGGCCGTTAAAGCCATTGTCTCTGTAGCTGGTCACAGCAAAGCCGATCATCTGGGCGCTGCATCCAGCGGTGGCTGCTCCTGCCGCCATGCCGCTTAAGCCCAGCATGATGCTTAAAGCTGCCGAACTTATGGGTAAGGTCAAGGCTATCCCCATGACGACTGAAACGACTATACCCATTAGAATAGGTGAATAGGTAGTGGCTTCGTTGACGATATTGCCAAGGTAAATTGTGGCTTGGGCTACACTGGGGCCCAATTTAAGCCCACTCAAACCTCCACTGATAATTGTCACTAAGGGGACTAAAACTATATCTGCCGGGGTTTTGCCCGCGATTATTTGTCCGATTTCACTGCCCACGATGGCTGCTATGTAAGCGCCTACCGGGCCGCCTGCTGCATAACCGATGGCTCCGGTGGCAGCGCTTGAAAACAAAACCAAGGGTTTGACTTTTAAGCTCCAAGCAATGGCAACTCCAATGGCACAGCCTGTCACCGCCGAACTAGCGGACATGGCATCGCCAATCGGGGCTAAGAGGCCTAGACCGGGTAGTTTGGCCAGCTGAGCGATGATTAAACCTATTATTAGGGAAGAGAAAAGACCCAAAGCCATAGCGCTCAAGGCATCAAAAAAATAGCGCCGGGCCAATTGTTGTATCAGTGAAGGGGCTTTTTTCATTTTATCTGCGTCCTTTCAGGGAAAAATAATCTGGTTTAATTTTTTAAGTGACGGAGAAATGCCTGGGGATTTTCTAAAAACATCTTGGTGAATTTAACATGCTCCAGATCTTGGAATTCCTTTTCTTCTATACCTTGATCATGAAGCTCTAAGATTTGGGCATAGGGAAAAGCCATTAAAATTGGCGAGTGGGTGGCTATGATAAATTGATTGTCATCCTCTTGTGCATCCAGCAAAATTTTAATCAAGGCTAACTGGCGCATAGGTGATAGGGCAGCTTCCGGTTCGTCTAAAAGATAGATGCAGGAGCTACGCAAACGACTTTTAAAAAGATGTAAAAATCCTTCGCCGTGAGATCTGGCATCGGCATCTGAACCGTGAGCGGAAATCAAAGCTTGCCTTTGACTATGCAAAGAGCCGGTAGCCAGGGAAATAGCGTAATCTGAAGCACCCTGTTCTTGCAGTTGTAATTTCACTGCTTTTCTTTCTTGCTCCAGCTCAAAATTCAAGCGATTGATTCTTTTCAAATAGTTGAAATAGTCTTCGGCTCGAAAGAAAAATCCGTTTTTAATAATTCTATCATGCCAGATCAGTTTTAAGTATTGGCTGAATTCTCTGGCTTTGGCTAAGGAAGGGTCGGTTGCTATGGACTCTTCGCCTAAATTGGGCAAATTCAATTTGGCCCCTAAACCTTCTAAAAGTGTCGATTTTCCGCTGCCGTTTTCTCCAACCAAAAGAGTCACATTGCTTTTAAATTCTATTTCTGACAAGTAATCTAAAAAATCTAAGTTGAAAGGATAATCCATTTTGTTGGCGGGCTGGTTATATTTGAAACCACTCAGTAAAGGCAAGGTCTTACTCCTTCCATTATTCAAGTTTGAAAATTGACAACGTTTATATTTTTTAATTAGGCTAGCCGGCAAAAGCTAAAACAAAAAATTTATTCTTCTTTAATAGTCAGATTGCGCATCCAAGAAGTGCCTCTGATGCGCCAGCGAGTCAAGAAAACCTTGATGGGTTCATCGGCTTTCAGACAGAGGTAGACCAGATGAGGTGGTAAGCCCCAGATTTTAGTCGCTGCCAAACCTAAGGGCAGGCCGAAGGTCCATAGAAAGAATACATCTAAGAAGAGAACGTATTTGGTGTCGCCACCGGCTCGCAAGACGCCTAAACTCAAAGGCGAATATAAACATTGCAGCATGGCTATAGCTGCCGTCACTTTCATGAAAGCGTCGGTTGCAAATTTTGTGTCTAAATCGATATTGTAGAGGTTGATAAATGGTGTTTTTACCAAGAGGATGAAAAAGGCTATGCCAACGCCGATGATCATGCTCAGGGTCTTTAGGGTATCTATGTAGGGGCGTATTTTGTCGTAATCTTCTGCTCCCAGGGTTTTGCCGATGATCACTCCGCCGGCACTGGTTATTCCATAGATGAAGACCATGCTCAATTGTAGAAGACTGCTGGAAATACTGTGAGCTGTTGTTGCTATCTTGCCCATATGTCCTAAGACCATGGCTTGAGCAGAAGCTCCAAAACCCCAGAGGAATTCGTTGATCACTACGGGGGTAGCATTTTTAAAAACATCTATGCGCAATTGGTCTTCATGCAACAAGAAGGAACGAGGCCTTAGTTGTATGTTCTTTTCAAAAAAGAAGATGTAGATTATCACGAAGACAAACCCTAAAATGCGGGATATGACCTGGGCCCAGGCAGAGCCTAAGATGCCCATGGCGGCAAAGCTACCGCTTCCAAAGATTAGGATTCTATTAAAGAATATAGTCGAGCCCAGAGTCACAAGAGTTATCCAAAAGCTGACCCAAACTTTTTCAACACTGCGCAAGATGGCCAAAGAGGTGTTGGTCATGCCTAAAAAAGGATAGGCTAAGGCGGTTATACGTAAATACTTGGCACCTTCGACTATGACCTCGGGGTCGTTGCTGAAGGCTTTCATGATGGCTGTGGGAAAAGCTCCTAAGATTAAAGCAAAGAGCATAGAAGCCAAGACTGCATATTTTAAAACCAAGGCAGTTATGATGCGAATGCGCTGTCGATCTTTTCGTCCCCAGTATTGAGCCGTTAAGACCGAGGCGCCGCCGGCCAGCCCAATCGTCAAGAGGTTGAAAATGAACATGGGTTGATTGGCCAAGGAGGAGGCTGCAATTTGTAAACTGCCTAACTGCCCTAACATGAGGGTGCTGATTAAGGAAACACTCAGGTTCAAGGTGTTCTGCATAGCTATAGGCAGAGCAATAGCCAAAAGATTTTTATAAAAACCCCTATCTTTAACTAGATACATCTAAATTACCCCACCTATCATATATTTGACAAAAGAGATTATACCACAGCTGCGCCGATTAATAAATCTAAGTTTATATGTTTTCAAGCTCCAGGAGCCTGGCTTTGGCTTAATACTTTACTATTCAATCTATTGCTAATATTAACCTTTAATGATATGCTTGAGTCAAATAAAGCCCGATTTCTTTAAAAACATTTAAAGGGTGATAAAGGTGAAAAAACTAAAGCTCAGTCAGGAAAATAGCCAACTCTTTGACTTGTTTTGGCCGATTATGGCTGAGCAAGCCCTGACTATCCTGGTCGGTATGGTCTCCACTATGTTGGTTTCTAATGTGGGAGATTATGCTGTCGCCGGGGTCAATTTAGTCGATACTATTTCACAAATGATCATCATCTTTTTTAATGCTTTAGCCTCGGGAGCTACTGTTATGGTAGCTCAGCATATTGGTGCCAAGAGGTTTGAAGATGCAGGCAAAACAGCGGCTCAAGCGACATTGATAGTTGTGGCTTTGGCCGCTTTTATTGGTTTCTTAACCTTTAGTTTTGCCGGATCCATACTTTCCTGGCTCTATGGCGGGGCAGCAGATAATGTGCTGCAAGTGGGGCGTATCTATATGCGTTTTTCGGCTGTCAGTTATATATTTTTAGGCTTGTTCAGTGTTTCAGCCGGAGCCACCAGAGCAGCAGGCGATTCTAAAACCCCCATGCTGGCGGCCTTTTTGTCTAACATAGTCAATCTAGCCGTGGCCAGCATTTTAATTTTTGGTTTCAAATTGGAAGTCTATGCAGTTTCTGTAGCCGTTTTGGCAGCTCGCATGGTCAGCGGGGTCTACATGTTCTGGCATGTTAAAAAGAAAAAGATAGGGCCCTTGGTTTTGCCCAAAATCTTAGCGATGCCCCAATGGTATTTGGTTAAACCTGTTTTGAATATTGGCGTTCCTTCCGGGATAGATTCTCTGATTTTTCAAGGAGCTAAAGTTTTAGTTTCGGTTTTTCTCTCCGGGATGGGTACAAAAGCTTTGCAGGCCCATGCCATTGCCAACTCGGTTGGGGGCTATCTCTGGTTGGTCGGAAATGCCATGCAGGTAGCTGCTGTCACTGTGGTCGGCCAAGCCTATGGGGCTCGTCAGTTCAAAACTACAAAAAATTGGATGCGTCGTCTTTTGGCTTATACGGCAGGTATCCAGATTGCCATGTTGATTCCCTTTTTACTCTTGCTCAATTTTCTGATTTCCCTCTACGCACCGGTTCCTGAGACGGCTCAGCTGGCAGCTAAAATTTTAAAGACCTTGGCTTTGGCTCAGCCCTTTGTTTATGGAGCCTCATTTGTCTTGCCCCAGTGCCTAAGAGCAACCGGGGATGCTCGTAACACCATGGTTATTTCAGTTTTGAGTCTGATTTTCATGCGTTTGGCTCTAGGTTGGTTCTTGGCTTTTCCCATGAATTTAGGCGTTTATGGAATCTGGTTAGGAACCTTAGCCGATTGGGTAGGAAGAGGTGCCGGTTTTGCCTGGCGAATGGAAGCAAACAGGTGGCATCAGGGTAAAAAGCCAGTCGATGAAATTATTATTTCTGGATGAAAAAATCTTGAGTTTATTGGATGTTTAGCTTGCCTATTGAGATTAAAGGTGTTATCCTTAAGCACAATCAAAAATATTTCCGGTTTTAAACATCGGGGAGGCTGAAAATATGTCTACAAAAAGGGCACTGAGTGCAGATAATAAGCGGATGCTTCAGCTGTTTTGGCCCATCATGATCGAGCAGGGCTTGACAATTATGGTCGGAGTCGTTTCTACCATACTGGTTTCCAATGTTGGTGACTTCGCTGTAGCCGGTGTCAATTTAGTCGATACTATCAACAATATGATCATCATTTTCTTCAACGCTATGGCTTCTGGAGCTACAGTGGTGGTTGCCCAGCGCATCGGTGCCAGGAAAAATAAAGAAGCAGGGGAAACAGCGGCTCAAGCCATTGTTTTAGTTGTGGCCATGAGCATTGTCGGCGGAATGATCGCTTTTCTTTTTGCCAACCCAATCTTGCGAGGGCTCTATGGACGTTCGGCTGAGGATGTTTTACTATCCGGATCTATCTACATGCGATTTTCTGGTATCAGCTATTTATTTTTAGGGCTGTTCTCGGTCTGTGCCGGTGTGACCAGAGCTTCCGGCGATTCGAAATCTCCCATGATTGGGGCTTTCATTTCAAATATTATAAATTTAGCAATTGCGGCTTTCTTGATTTTTATTCTCGATATGGGCGTTTATGGCGTTGCCATAGCCATGCTGGTGGCTCGCATCGGGGCAGCCATGTTCATGTTCTATGTAGTCAGAAATAAAAAGATGGGTGAGCTGGTCTTGCCGCCCATGAGCCTTAAATTGAACAAGGAAATTATCAGTCCGATTTTAAATGTGGGTGTGCCTTCCGGTATCGACTCTTTGATTTTCCAAGGCGCTAAAGTTTTAGTTTCGGTCTTTTTATCGGGAATGGGCACAGCCGCTTTGCAAGCCAATGCGATTGTCGGTTCCTTAGGTGGTTTTATCAACCTGGGTGCCAACGCCTTTTCCATAGTCGGCGTGACTCTAGTTGGCCAGGCCTACGGAGCTCGCATGTATAAGCAGGCTAAAGTTTGGATGCGCAAGATCTGTTTGTATTCTTCGGCTATCCAGGTAGCTGTGGGCATACCATTTTTGATTTTCTTAGACCCCATGATTGCCAGCTACGGCCCTTCTCCGGAAGCAGCAGCTTCGGCTCGGCTGATCCTGATCATCAGTGTAATCGTCCATCCCTTCCTTTTCCCCACCGCTTTCGTCTTGCCCAACTCATTGCGGGCAACAGGTGATGCCAGAAACACTATGGTGATTTCAATAATCAGTTTGTTCAGCTTGAGAATCTTAGGCTCCTGGGTTTTAGGAGTGAAAATGGGCTTAGGTGTTTTAGGCATTTGGTTGTCGATGTTTGCCGATTGGGGTGGCAGAACAATCGGATTCGTCTATAGATTGGAAAAGAATTTATGGAATCAAGGTAGAGAACCTATCGATGAAGGTATCGAAAGACAAACAATTTAGTTTGCAATCTAAAATAAAAATAACGCCCTAGCTAAAAGTACTAGCTAAGGCGTTTTTTCTTGTCTGATTTTTTATTATCTAATTAGAAAGATATGAGTGTTGCCTATAAAGTCATCCTGATAAATTTCCTCATAGATCAACTGAAATTCATCAGCCTCTTTGGGCACCTCGTAGATCAGCAGGCCAATCAGGTTCTCCTCAGATTTTAAAAGGAAAGTATCGGGTAATTGTTCATCTAAAAAGGCTTCCAGGGGCAGGAAGTGATCTTGGTCTGTTTCAAAATCCACTAAGCTCAGAGGGAAATCCCCATAAGTTAAGGGAAGCTCCTTGTCGCTTAGGTTGGTGATTGAAACTTCTAAAGCTAAGAATTTTGTTTTCTTGCTTTCTGGTATATGCTCTTGAAAATTACGGGCAATTTCTATATTAAGAATTTCTAAACTAAAAAATACGGTTTCCATAGTTTCGTCTTGCTCGTAATCTAGTGTTTTCCCGGAAGGTCTGATTTTGACATCTTCTCGATTGCAACCAAGGCAAAATAAAAGGCTCAAAATCAGTATTGTAAAAAAGAAAAATCTCTTCATATTAATTTACCTTATTTAAAAACTCACTTTATCTGCAGTTTTTTCAATCAATTATTTTGGATTGTTCTTGGGGCGGCGTCTGGAGCGGAAATAAGCATTTGACTTCTCAGCGGCTGGCTTTTTAATAGAGCTTTTATTGTCGCCTCTATTATCGCTTCTGTTATCGCTTTTCTTTGAGCAGGTCTGTTTCTAGTCTTTTGATTCCTAGCCTGTGTTTTTTGAGCCTGTTCGTTTCTTTGATTGCTTCTGCCGTCGTTTCTTTGAGTTTGCCGCCTATTGCTACTGCCAGATGCTCTAGGCTGTCTCACAGGTCTAGGCTCTTCAGTTCTAGGACGGGGCAATGGTGCCGGGTTTTCAATCACAATTTTCTCACCTAGGTTGAGTTCTGGTAGCTCAACATCCTGATTAGGACCGTGAAATTGCACAACTGTGTGAGCACTACAGCTTTCGCATTGATAGAGGATGCGTATTGTTTTATGATGTCTGCTACCTTCGTGACTGACTAAAAGCATGCGCCTACGGCAATAAGGGCAGGTTAAGCGATGGTCATAACCAACAGGCCCGAATTTTACTCCGTATTCCATATCCCATTCGACGACTTCTTCGATCTTCATCATGCGGGCTGGGCTTTTGTAAAGACCAGAGCCAGGGTAAGTGTTGGGTAAGACGGAATCATCTTTGACCAGAGTAGTTGGTGCCGGTATGGCTGAAGGTATATCTTGGTCTTGACGATTCTCTTTTTCATTATTCATTTTCATCTTACCTCCTTTCTATTTATGAACAAATCTTTAAAAAGATTATTTTAAGTACGATAATATTATAGCATATAGTTGTCTTTGTGTATAGATGAGCCTCATTATTGCATCTGTTTATTGTCTAGAAAAGCTAAAAATATGTTACACCTATCTTTTAAAAAGCCCTCAAATGATATTCTAATACAAATGGTTGTTTTTCTTCGTTTTGTCAATAAAGCGATGACGTTTCACTTAGCCAAAAGACAGTGGCTGTATCAAACAAAGCTTTTTTAAGTTTGATGAAAACCAAATAATTTGCCATGCTATAAATGACTAGACGCCACTGTTTAAGCGCATTTTGACTAAACGAATGAGCTTATCGGCATATTCCAGTTTTTCTTCCTGGGCTACAACATCTAAATCGCGACAGAGCTCGCTCAAGAGCGTTCTGGTAAAGGCATTGTCTGTGTTGATCACGGACGGGCGATATCCCGCATTGTTCAAGGTTTCAACCAAGCTTTGACTGACTGAAATAAAACTCTCTTCTCTTGAAGTCAAGCGATAGTCTAAGAGGCTACCGTCGGCACCATTGACCATGATGAAAATCCAGGGGTAGATGGGTCGAGCGCCTTCTTCGTATTGAAAGGGAAGGTCGCTCAGCTCCAAGACTGCTTCAAAGACTGCGCCGTTGTTCAGGGGTAATTGGCTGATGACTTCAGGATTGTTAGGACGCATATAGGAAAGCTTGGAGTGTTCTTCCGGCACTTCTTGAGCAAATTCCTCTTGCCAAATTCCTTTGACCAGCTTTCGGACCATGTAGCCATAATCCAAATCGAAATAACCTTTTTTGTCCTGGGCTTTGCCCAGCATTAAGCGGATTTGTCTCAGTAAGACCTCTAAAATTTTGAAGTCTTGATCGGAAGGTAGCCAAGGCAGATATTCCGGAGTAAAATCTTTGAAATGGGGCCAGCCAAAAGCTGTAGGCTCCTGGATTTCCGCCAGCTTTAAACGTTCTTCTTCTTTGGCTTCTAAGGGCTCATCATTATAATAAAGGGAGTAGAGAGCCAAAGCGTTAGCTTTTATCTTATCGTCTCCTTCTTTAAGCCAGGCTTGACCGTTGAGATAGGCTTCATACCCTTTGCTGATAATTATTCCGGGCAATTCATCGTCTTGCCCATTGACAGTGACAAAATAGAGCTCCTTGCTTTCGGGGTGTTCGATGGCAAAGACGGTATCTCGCTTGAAAAATTGCCAAGGGCTGATTTCGGCTATAGTCATCGCTTCTTGGTAGGATCTTTTAATAGCTTCTATATTTGAATTCATAATTTTACGTATAATCCAATTCTCCTCTTTAAAAGGTGGTTGGACTATTCTCCTTTCTTTAATCTTTTTGTTGGTGTAATTCTATTACTCCGTTATAATTATTAAGCACTGCGGATTTATATCTATATATCTACAGTTCTAACTGTTACGAGGTGACTCAGACCACAGTTTTTCGTCCTCAGTGTTAATCAGTTAGTTGGCGCACTGACCTTTATATTTACGTGAAAACACAGCCGAAATTCTTGTGGAAAATAACAGTACAAATATTGTTTTTTTAAAACTTGTGCTGACTTCATCAAGTAAGTCTTAATTAAAGTATTCTCTTAAAGCAAGAAAAACTCCTGTTAGAAAAAAATCCCTCTCCGTTGACTTTGAATAATATATCCAAAGTCTTTTGAGAGGGAGTGGATGTAGTGTTTTTACATAAACTAAAAGATATAATGTCAAAAATCCATCTGGCGTATTTCCTGGATTCCGCTTTATTCTTTATCGAAGAAAGCGACTATGACGGCTCCGGGGCCGGCATGGGTGCCTAAAACACTGCCTAAAATATATTCGCCGTCGACAATTTTGGGGTTGACCATTTCTTTTAGTTTCTGCAGTTTTTTTGGATTCATAGAATGGGCAAAACCGACGGGCATGGCAGGGTCTAGGTTATCTTTGGTTTTGATTATGTCGACGATTGTCTGCATTCCTTTGTCGAATCCACGAACTCGAGCTAGGGTGCTAAGGGCTCCATTTTCTACAGTCAAAACAGGTTTGAGGGAGAAAATGCTACCGAGAGCACCTTGCATGCTGGAGAGGCGCCCGCCTTTGACTAAATAAAGTAGAGTGTCCATGACTGCGTAGATTTTTATACGAGCCGCCAGCTTTTTTATTTCATTTAAGATTTCTAAACCGCTCTTCCCTTGGTCGCGCATTTTTACAGCTTGCTTAATCAGCATGGCCAAGCCAACGCTGAGGGTGCCTGTGTCGTAAATATAGATATTGTCTCGCTCCACCTGTTCTAAAGCGATGATGGCTGATTGGTAGGTGCCGCTGAGTTGTTGGGGTAAGGTTAAGACGACGATATCCTCGTCTGGATATTTTTGATAGGCTTCAACATATTGGTTGATGCTCACTTGTGAAGTGGTGGGGAGCTTTTTGCTGGCTTTTAATCTCTGATAAAATTCTTCACTGGTAATGGTGCGTTTGTCGTCGTAGGATTGGTCATCGAAGATGACTTTGAGGGAGAGCATTTCTATATTCATTGCATCTGCTTGTTCTATAGTTAGATCGCAGGTGCTGTCGGTGATGATGATTGCCATAATCTTCCTCCGTTTAAGTTTGTTTTTTAGAGATCGATTCAAAGAAAACTGAGAGCTGTTCCAAAGACAGAGTCAAACGATCTAAATCTTCCGGATTCAATTTTTCTGCTACATGTTGAATCATGTCCTGGTGGAACTTTTCGTGGATTTGATTGACTCTATGGCCCGCTTCAGTCGCGCTGATTAAAACCAAACGCCGATCACTAGGGTCGTAATTCCGTTCTAAATAGCCCTTTTTAATCAGGGTTTGCACAGCAGTGCTTAGAGCTCCGACAGTGATATTCAGCCCCTCGGCTATATTGGTCATGCTGTTTTGCTTTGTTTTTTCTAGCTCTACAACTATTTCTATGACATGACTTTCTTTTACCGAAACGTTTTCAATACCCATATCGCTTAAAGCCCGCTCTTCAAAGGCTAAAATACTGTTGAAGGTGCGAACGAAAAAATGATTGAGCTGCTCGTATTGTTTTGGAGTCATAGAGCAAACCTCCTCCTTTGTTTTAAGTTAAAAGTATTTTAAGTTAAAACAAAGATATTGTCAAGAAAAAAATCCCGCTTCTTCTCAAAGAGGCAGGATTTTGTAGTTTTCAATTATTTTGGAGGTTGTTTTTCCATCGTGACTCAGCTTGACCTTGCTCAAAGGGAAGATAGCCAGATCTCCTAAGAAGCGATTGGGCGAAGCTAGAGCTGCTTACAATCGGTCTCTGGCGGAGGATTTGACACTTTTTGCATTACATGCTACATTCAGTTCGACTCTTCTTTTAGAGAAGTAAGTTTGCGAACACTGTTACCCGTTAAGAACTATTTTGCTAGGCGTATATTTTACCGCGGCCCAAATCAGTCAGTAGCAGGAGGTGCAAATAAATGAAGAAGTTTAATCCTCTCCTTAATTGCGATCCCGATGGCTATTGGCTGTATATTATACCGGTGTGTAAATAAACCAGCCCTAATCTTTCCATGGCCTGATGGGTGCTTGGTGAGAGATGGAGCAGGAAGAAAAAAGATAAAGGAATGAAAGTATTGAAGCTTGTATCATGGAATATCGACTCTTTAAACGCAGCCCTGACCAGCGATTCGGCGCGGGCACTTTTGTCGCGCGATGTACTAAAAAGCATTATCGAATATGACCCTAAAATTATCGCTCTCCAAGAAACCAAGCTGCCCGGCACTGGCCCTACGGCCAAACACCTCAAGATCTTAGAAGAGATGTTCCCTAGCTATGAAATTGCCTGGTGCTCTTCCCAAGAGCCGGCCCGCAAGGGTTATGCTGGCACCATGTTTCTTTTTAAAGACCACCTGCAACCGAAGGTGTCTTTCCCAACCTTAGGGGCACCCAGTACCATGGATGCGGAGGGCCGAATTATCACCTTGGAATTTGACGATTTTTATCTGACCCAGGTCTACACCCCCAACGCTGGCGAAGGCTTGGTCCGCCTGGCAGAACGGCAAGAGTGGGATAAGAAGTACGCCGACTACCTAGCGGCCCTGGACCAAAAGAAGTATGTGCTAGCCACTGGTGACTTCAACGTGGCTCATCACGAAATAGATCTGGCCCACCCCGACAACAACCGCCAGACCGCTGGCTTCACCGATGAAGAGCGGGAGGGCTTCACTAACCTGCTGGCCAAGGGCTTTACCGATACCTTCCGCCACCTGCACGGCAATGTGGAGGGCAAATATAGCTGGTGGGCACAGAGGGCCAGGACCAGTAAAATCAACAACTCCGGCTGGAGAATTGATTATTGGTTGGTCAGCGACCGTATTGCTGATAAAGTACGGAAGTCGGAAATGATCGATTCTGGCCCCAGGCAAGACCATACCCCTGTCTACTTAGAAATCTCTCTTTAAAATTAGCCATAATAAAGCCCAGGAGCTCAAATAGCCCCTGGGCTTTTACTTATTTATTCTCCATCTTGTGCGGCCTTCTCACTTGCCTCATCAGCTAGCAAAAGCGCTGTAAGTGCTCCAACTCTGTCATACCCTTTGCTGATAATTATCCCGGGCAATTCATCATCTTGCTCATTGACAATAATAAAACAAAGCTTTTGCTTTCCGGGTGTTCGCTAGCAAAGACGGTATCTCCTATGAAAAATTGCCAAGAAAAAAATCCTGCTTCTTCTCAAAGAGGCAGGATTTTGTAATTTTGATTATTTTTCCACTCTAAGCTTGGGCAGCAGCTACTGGCTCTTCTTCGTGTTGGACTACGCTGAAGTTGCGCCAGTGTCCTGAACGGAAATAGGCGAAAATCAAAACGAACTGGGTCAAAATCGAAGCTACCATAGCCCAGAATAAGCCAAACATATTGTTGGGAACGATTGCGATAAAATAGGCTACAGGGATCCGGATTAGGTTGCCGGCAATGGAGGTCACCATAGGAGCAACCGATGCTCCGGCACCACGCATAGCCCCTGAAAGGTTTTGATTCATTCCCATGATGAAGTAGAAGAAGGCCAGAATTCTTATGCCTACGAAACCGATATCTAAAACGACTTGGTTACTGGTAAATGCTCGCATAAAGTAACTGCCGTAGAACCACATGAATGTTCCTAAAACAAGGCCGAAGCCTGTTACACTCAGCATGGCCACCTGTATTCCTTCTTTAGCTCTGTCGTGCTTGCCGGCACCGACGTTTTGGCCGACAAAGGTGCTGAGGGCCATACCAAAGGCCATCATAGGAACGACAGCGAAGCCATCGACTTTTTGCACGATACTGTTGGCGGCTATGTAGTTGGAGCCAAATCTATTGGCAAAGGATTGGATGATTACGGAACCCAAGGACATGGCGACGTTTTGGATTGCAGCCGGTATGCCTAAACGGATGATGGTGGCGGCTAAATCCTTTTCAATGCGCATGCTCTTTAAGGAAACATGGACCGGATAGACCCCGCTATTAATTCGCATATGGACCAAAGCTCCGGAAACGATGTGAGCTATGATGGTAGCAATTGCTACTCCTGCTACTCCCCATTTGAATACTACGACGAAAATTAAGTCTAAGATGATGTTTAAAACTGCACTGACACTTAAAAATACTAAAGGCCAGCGAGAGTCACCCATACCTCTTAAGATTCCCCCACCGATATTATAAGCCATATTGCCTAAGGTTCCGGCGAAGATGATGGCTAAATATATGGTGGAGTCGTTGATTATATTTTCAGGTGTGCCTAAAAGCCTCAGCAAAGGCCCGGAAAAGGCAGTTCCTAAGATTGTTATGATGATTCCGCTGATATAAACAAGAGCAAAGGATGTATTGACAGCCTTGTTTAAAACATCATAGCGTTTAGCACCGAAGTTTTGAGATATGACAATACCACTACCTACGGCAATGCCCCAAAACATAGCGTTGAACAGCATCATTATAGGAAAGCTGGCGCTAACTGCTGCTAAAGCGTCGGATCCTACGAAATTGCCGACCACTATTGAGTCGACTACATTGTAGAGCTGCGAGATTAAATTCCCTGCAATCATGGGCAAGGAGAACATTAAAAGTTTTTTAGGTATTGAGCCTGTGGTCAAGTCACCCCGCTCATCGTGTGTCGGTTTCGTACTCATAAATATGCTCCTTTTACTTTTAGGTGTTAAATACATTGTAAGCTAAAGAATAGTAACACGAAATAATTTTCGTGTCAATAGATTTACACAAAGTGACAGAGCAAAATGGTCCTTGCAGACGGTCCATTTATCTCTGGTTAAGAAACTAAATTTCAACTGACTTTGTCAGATTATCATAATCTAAAAAACAAGTAAAGGGCATTGCCAAAGGCTAAAAGAGTTCTGGCTTTTATTGCCCAAAATTGTCTATTATAGCAAAAGAAATCCTCGCTTTGCCAGGACTTTTAATTGTTAGAATTATCTCTTAATAAGATTATGCTAAAGAAACCAGATAAGAGTTTACAAATAGATGGGACAAGAGCTCGCAAGGAAGCTGGGTAAGATAATAGGAAGGCGCTTTTATCAAGCACCTTCCTAATAGACTACTTGGTTTATTTACTGATTTTATCCAAGAGAAGTAAGATTTCATCAATTTTTTCTTCTTCTTTGCCTTCTAAAACCGCTTCTTTTACACAGTTTTGTAAATGAGCTTTTAAAACTTCTCTGTTTACTTTGTTTAAAATTGAGATGGTGGCTAAAAGCTGGTTGGAAATATCCATGCAATAGCGATCATCTTCGACCATGCGCAGAAGCCCGTCCAGCTGACCTCGGGCTGTTTTTAATAGAGGAACAACGACTTTGGCATCGGCTTTCATTTTAATTACCCGGGATGATGGTGATGACCTCGTAGCCTGCATCTTCAACAGCTGTTTTCAAAACAGCATCGTCGATAGCTGTGGTCATCTCGACAGTGGCGGTCTTTTTCTCTAAATCGACTTTAGCGTTGACACCTTCCATGGCATTTAAAACTTTTTCCACGCTGTTTTGGCAGTGCATACAGGTCATTCCATCGATTACAATAATCTTTTTCATTGTAGATTCTCCTTCGCTTTCTTCAATTCTCTCTACTTCTTTTTTTATCTGAACGAGGTCTTGAATATTTTGGATTTTGACCTCGTTGAATTCATTGGCAATTTCATGTTCTTCCAATTGGTGTTCAATTGTCTGGAAATAACGTAGGCGCAAAGCATTGGTGACCACGCTGACCGAGCTGAAGCTCATGGCAGCAGCAGCGAACATGGGGCTCAGCTTCCAGCCTAAGAATTTATAGAAAACTCCGGCTGCTAGGGGTATGCCTAAGGAGTTGTAGAAAAAGGCCCAGAACAGATTTTGCTTGATGTTGCGNNAGGGCAGGAGCATCGTTGATGCCATCTCCCACCATGATGACCTGGCGGCCCTGCTCTTGGAGTTTGCGAATTTCTGCCTCTTTATCTTGAGGGTAAACTTCGGCCAGAACATTGGTGATGCCGGTTTCCTTACCGATGGCAGCGGCGGTTTTGGCGTTATCACCGGTCAGCATGATGACTTCTAAGCCGGCCTCTTGGAAAGCCTTGATAGCGCTGAAGCTCTCGGGTTTAACCCTGTCGGCTGCTGCAATCAGACCTAATAATTGGTTATCGTCGGCAAAATAAAGGGGTGTTTTTCCTTCTTCAGCCAGGCGGTCGGCTTCAGCTTGCACTTCTTCAGTCACGATACCGAGAGCTTCCATCATGCGTAAATTGCCGCCGTAAATAGTCTGGCCGTTGACTTTGGCTGAGATACCCTGACCGGCAGTTGCTACAAAGTCAGTTGATGGTAAGAAGGTGATATTTGTTTCATTGGCATAGTCGACAATGGCCTTGGCCAAAGGGTGCTCCGATTTTTCCTCTAGGGAAGCTGCCAATTGCATCAGAGTATCGGGGCTGGTTTGGTTAAAGGAGATAATATCCGTTACTTTGGGTTCGCCTAAGGTAACGGTTCCTGTTTTATCTAAGATAATTGTATCTGCTTTGTGAGCAATTTCTAAGCTTTGAGCTGATTTGATCAAAATCCCATTTTCCGCCCCTTTGCCTGTACCAACCATGATGGCTACGGGTGTGGCCAGACCTAAAGCGCAAGGGCAGGAGATGACCAAAACAGCGATACCGATGGAAAGGGCAAAATCGAAAGGATAGCCCATGAGTTTCCAGGTTACTGCTGCAATTAAAGCGATGGCCATGACTGTAGGCACAAAGACTGCTGAGACCTTATCGGCTAATTGAGAAATCGGTGCTTTGCTTGAGGAAGCCTCTTCAACCAAGCGAATGATTTGGGCCAGAGTCGTGTCGCTGCCCACTCGGGTAGCCCTGAATTCTAGATAACCGCTTTTATTGACGGTTGCTGCGATAATCCTGTCACCTTCAAATTTATCTACCGGCATGCTTTCTCCGGTTAGGGCAGACTCATCGACAGTGGAATGGCCGCTTAAAACGACTCCATCGACTGGCACGCTCTGACCTGGTCGTAAGACAACAGTATCGCCTAGTATTACATCTTCAACGGGAATTTCTACTTCTTGCCCGTCGCGAATGACGAAAGCAGTTTTGGGGGCCAAATCTATTAATTTGGCGATGGCTTCAGACGTGCGACTCTTTGATCGAGCTTCTAAAAATTTGCCTAAAGTGATTAGGGTCAGAATTGTCGCTGCCGATTCGAAATAAATATCCATGGAAAATTCCATAGCTAAATCTAAATTGCCTTGACCTAAGGCGAAGCCAATGCCGTAGATGGCGTAAATTCCATAGGCTAGAGCTGCTGTGGAACCAACGGCGATTAAAGTGTCCATATTTGGTGAGCCTTTAGCCAGGGTTTTGAAGCCCATTTGGAAATAATTGCGATTGAAATAGATGACTGGTAAGGTCAATAGAAATTGAGTCAGAGCAAAAGCTAAGGAGTTTTCTGCTCCGATCAATAACGAGGGTATGGGCAGACCTACCATAGGGCCCATGGAAATATAGAATAAAGGCAAAAAGAAGATAAATGAAAAGAGGAATTGTTTTTTCTTTTCTTCGGCTTCCTTAGCCATAACATTTTCGCTTGTGGGCAGAGCTGCGGCTGTTGAATCTTTCTTAGCTACCGGCCGTGCCCAATAACCGGTATCGTCGACGATCCGGCTGATATCTTGCACGGTAAGCTTAGTATCGTCAAACTCTACTACCATCTTGTTGGATACAAGATTGACTGCTACTTTTTCTATACCTTCAGTTCTTGTTAGAGCTCTTTCTATGTTAGCTGAACAAGCCGAGCAAGTCATACCTGTTACATTAAAAGTTTCTTTCATTGAAATCGACCTCCTCCATCCACCCCCCTGGGGGTGGGGTAATTAAAGTATAGCATATTGGTCGGGATTGTCAATTGAAGAAGGGAACAGGTTTTTGATTTTTGTTTAAATTTTACTGATTTGGCTTTTTCAACCTGATGATAGTGTAAGGTATATTTTTTGTGAGCTTTGCTCATTATAGATTAGTCTCGCTTGAAATTATCCTTTGTCCACAGTTAAGCTAATTCTAATATTATAAAAATTTGGGAAGGCTTTTATCTATTGAATTTGTTCTTTAATTTGATGATGAAATGGATCATTCACTCTCAAAGAGAGGTGTTTCTAATGTCTTTGTTAATGCTGATTGCTAAACATTAAAAAATGTTCGCCAAATTTAAGTTATTTATGATAAGCAGAATCATAAAATGGAATTTACCTATCTGAAAGGTAAGAAGATTGTAAAACAAAAACACCTTAGGTAGAGCCCTCTCAAATTGAAGTCTTTTAGTCTTCACTAACAGGAGATACTCACCAAAGGTGTTAGAATGATATTTTGAAATTTTCACATGCTCTTTAGATAGGTAGAGACGCAGGTGTGTAAGTCCTTTAAAACAGCAAGGTTTTCTTGCAGAGAGTAACCATCAACGCTCATGGCTGGTTTTTTAACCACTCCATCGACAGCTCCTGCTTCCATAAGCAAAGCCATCATTTGGGTTTCTGTATTTAAATCGTGCAATAAGTTTTTCTCTTCAAAAAGGCTGAGTACGGCGATTAAGCTCCAGGCTCCCCAATTGGAAACACCGGCTGTTAAGAGAATATCTGCCGGAAATTCTGCTGCTATCGTGGAGCCCAAGGGTACTTGCTTTAAAATTTTGCTTTTGGCTTGCCCCATGCCGACTTCGTTGCCTCCATCGCCTAAACATATGGTGCAAACGCCTTTTTCTTTGGCCTGCCAAAAAAGAAAATCTGTATCGGGGCAGAAATCGCTGATCTCTTCACCGCTCATGGAAAAAACATTTCCTTCAATATTGCGGCCAGGACGCTCTATGGCCAAAAGCAGGTCGTCGTCAGGTGATTTGAACAAATTTGTAAATTCAGCTTCCGGTTCTTCCCTTTGCCGAATTAGCAGGGAACCGTTGATTTTTAAATATTCTTTTAAAGTAAGAAGCATATCCTGGCTGTACTTATCGCTGATGACAATTACTTCTTTGCCTAAGAGCTCCAAAGTTTTTGCCAAAGCCATGGTGCCTAAAGGCCCGTCGTTTTCTCCCACTTGGCAAGAAGCGATACAAAAACCTGTGACTAAGAAGATGCGCTTTTTGGCTAAAAGAAGTTTAGCGGCTTGAAGATAAGCTGCTGCCGTGCTAAAACCTTGAGTTCCTCTTCTTTCTGCCTGCCTCTGGGAAATATCATAGATGCAATTGAGTGGAGTTTGCATTTTTAACCTCATTCTGAATTTAATTCTAATTTTCAGCTAAATCCGAATTGAGTTTGTCGCTGATAAACATATGACCGGGAGCGTGTGTTATGACTAGAGGTAATTTTGCTTGTTCGATAGCTGCTTGGGGGGTAACACCACAAGCCCAAAAGACAGCAACTTCCCCTTCTTCGACTGTCACACTTTGACCGTAATCGGGTTGAGCTAAATCGCTGATGCCGATTTCTTTAGGGTCGCCTACATGTACCGGGCCGCCATGGACTCTGGGAAATTTGGCTGTGATGGCAGCGGCTCTTTCAGCGTCCGCAGCTGACATGGGCCGCATGCTGACCACGGTGGGGCCATAGAAAGGACCGGCTTTGGCCGTTTGAATATTAGTTTTATACATAGGCACATTGCGACCTTGGCTAATATGCCTGATTTCTATTCCGGCTTGGAGCAGAGCTTCTTCAAAGGAAAAACTACATCCGATTAAAAAACCGACAAAATCATCCTGCCATAAATCGGCTATGTTCAAGCGTTCTTCGCTTTTTTTACCGTCCCGATAGATAAAGTAGCGGGGTAAATCGTAGCGTAAATCAGCTTGGGCAATTTCTCTTATGGTAGGGTCTCCAGGTTGGGTAATTTCCAAAACAGGACAGGCCTTCGGGTTGAGTCTGGTGAATTCGGCAAAATCTTCTGCGTATTTTTCTGGTAAGATGACCAAATTAGCTTGGGCGAAGCCTGCACTATAACCAGCCGTCGGACCGGTTATCTTTTCTTGGCGGATCAGTTCACGCACTTTCTGAGGCGACATATTTTTCAAATCCATGATGATATGACCTCCTATTATTATTTCTTTCATTATACGAGCCCCTGGGCTGAAACGTCAAGTAACGCGAAAGCTGCACTTTCTGTAGAGATTATTGTGATAAGCCTTCAGCCTCACCAAATCAAAGAT
>LSQX01040600.1_pt2 | contig 31214 bp, 20 predicted proteins | sample 654561 | NCBI WGS metagenome assembly LSQX01 (sample SAMN04489861, study PRJNA283612) | anaerobic digester metagenome | isolation source: 4 biogas reactors fed with cattle manure at either 37C or 55C with and... | place: Denmark: Kongens Lyngby | collected 2014 | reverse complement strand
GGAGGATGAAGGTGCAAAGGAGAAGTAGCCCCATTAAGGCAGCAGCTGTATTTCTGGTTTTATTGACGGCTGTGCTGCCAATGAGCAAAACAAGGGCCGATAATTGGTATGAGAAAGATCCGGGATATTTTACCCTTTTCGATGAGGAGGGTGGAAGGCTTACCGTTATGGCCAGCGAGATGTTTAAAGATGATGAGTACATCAGCGGCGATAACAGGCATTATTCCATCTATAGTGTAGATAAGAAATCAAAGTATGCCTTTGCTAAATTTATCGGTGACATAGAGCTTCCCCAGTTCGAAGAAGTAGTGGACGAAACCGTCGAGACTCTTGCCCAAAAGGATAAGAATAGAAGCATCCTGTTATATTGCACTCATAGCGATGAATCCTATGTCCCTAGCGATGGGAAGTCCAGTATCCCTTCTGAAGGTGGTATATACGATGTTGCCGAAAGCTTTAGGGATTCACTTGAAAAGAAAGGCGTAAAGGCAGTACTGGATAAAACTTCCCATGATCCTCATGATGCAGGAGCCTATCGCCGGTCCAGACAGACAGCCATGGACCTTATAAGAAAGAATACCCCGGTTGCTGCGGTATTCGATATCCACAGGGATGCAATACCCAAGGAACATTATGATGCCATGGTAAATGGGGAGTATATGAGCAGGGTGAGGATTGTTATAGGTAGAAGCAATCAAAACAGAAAGGCCAATGAACAACTGGCTTACAAGATAAAGGCAATAGCAGACAAAGCTTATCCGGGGCTCATTAAGGATATATATATAGGTAAGGGAGAATATAATCAAGAGCTGTCCCCGCGGTCGCTCCTTTTTGAACTTGGTACCCACGAGATAAGCAAAGAGGCTGCTCAAAAAGCCACTGATAATCTAGCGGATGTAGTGCACAAGGCTATATTTGGCGGTGTATTTAAATCCAAGGAGCCGGCTGACAAGGACCAGAAAAAAGGTCAGGCACAGGCACCAAAAGATAAGCGCTTAAAGGTATCCCCCATAAGCCAGGAGGAACAAAAGGGTGCAGGCAGGGGTATAATGTGGTTTATCGTAGTGGCGGTGGTTGGCTTTGTTATCTTTACCTTAATCAGCAAGAGCGGGAATGAGATAAAGAGCAGCTTTGAAAACATAACCGGAAAGAAAAAGAGGGAATGAACAGCCCTCATTGTGGGGGGAATGGGCTTGAAAGTTATCTATTATGGCAGCGCTGCCACCTATGCAGCTTATGGGATGGCAGCGATTCATTTAGGCGTATACAAAGGAGAGGAGATTCCCAGTTACGATGAAATGATCGGACACTGGAATCTATGCATGGTTGACAGTTATCAAAGGGGAAATCTTGTATATTTGGGTCTGGATGAAGAACTAAGAGAGGTGTACATTATTGGATGTGGCAGTCATGGCAGGATGCTCAAAAAGGCCTACAAGGGTTTCGGCGATCTATATAAAATAGATGATGTGGTATTCTATGTAGATGCCAGCCCCTGGGAGAGAGGAGCCAGGTTCTTGGTGAGTCTAACAAAAAAAATCCCCATGATTGAACCCATTGCCAGAAGACTCTATATCCATTGGTATAGAAGGATCTATCCAATTTGGACATACAGGGTGAGAAAAGAATGGAAAAAGCTTTCCGGACGAGGTACACCATGAAACTTTTTTATCATTGCTATGGAGGCGCTCATACATCCGTAACCTGTGCAGCCATCCATTTGGGATTTTTGCCCCTTAATAGAGTCCCAACTCCTTACGAATTCTTATCCATCCCACACTATGACCGGATGGAAAATGAGGACCTGGGAACGCCCCAGTATTTTGGCAGTGACGAGCTGGGAATTGATATCTATGTCATCGGTCTAAAAAATGCCTCCGATATGATGATACCTACCATAAAAAGTTATTTGAATGCAAACAACATCCCGTCCAAGGATGTTTTGTTTGTAGAAGCCCTGGTGAAGCTCCATCCTATCACCGCAATAGGTGGTTTCTCTTCAAGGAAACTTCATTTGATCAGCCTGGGTCAACCTCTTACGGTATGGGGCATAAGAAAGAGCTACCCGATATTCGTGGAATTAGTGTCAGGGGTAAAAGAAAAGCTGCTACAGGGTTTTCAATAGCTTGACTTTAGCGGTAATTTGGTTGATAATAGGACTATAACAAAGCAATTAGCACTAGGTAATAAAGTCTAGTAATAAATAGTTGCGACAGCCCCTGGCGACAATTTAGATATTCCGGGGTTCACATGTTGTTATGCAATTACTATGATAATTGCTTCCGATGCTTAAAAGACATAGATAAAAGGTGGGGAAAAAGTGACAAATCCAATAGTTGCTATAGTGGGGCGACCCAATGTGGGTAAGTCCACCCTTTTTAATCAATTGGTTGGACGTAGAATTTCTATCGTAGATTACCAACCCGGGGTAACTCGGGATAGAATCTATGCCGATACCCTATGGCTTGATACCAAGATGACACTCATAGATACAGGTGGAATTGATACAGAGACCCAGGATGAGCTGATGACACAGATGAGACAGCAAGCAGACATTGCCATTGATACGGCCCAGGTGATCATCTTTATAGTGGATGGGAAAGAGGGAATAACCCCTGCTGATCAAGAGGTGGCCAACATCTTGAGAAAGGCTCAGAAACCTATTGTGTTGGGGGTAAATAAGGTAGATGCACCCCATGAGGAGGATATGGTATACGAATTCTATAACCTGGGGATAGGGGAGCCCATATCCATATCGGCCTCCCATAAGCGAGGATTGGGAGATCTATTGGATGCGGTGGTTCAGCATCTCCCAAACACTTCGGATGAAACAGAAGAGGATGAAACCATAAAAATAGCCGTTATGGGAAAGCCCAATGTAGGCAAATCTTCCATAGTAAATAAGCTATTGGGTGAGGAGAGGGTTATTGTCAGCAATATACCCGGGACCACAAGGGATGCCATAGATACTCCATTCACTGCAGATGGGCAAAAACATGTTATCATCGATACGGCGGGGATCAGAAGAAGGAGCAGGATAAGTGAAGATCTGGAAAGGTACAGTGTAATCAGAGCCCTGTCTGCCATCCGCAGGTGCGATGTCGCTCTTATGGTTATTGATGCTACTCAGGAGGTTACAGAACAGGACACCAAGATAGCAGGACTTATCCACGAGGAAGGTAAGGGTATCATCTTAGTCATGAATAAATGGGATCTGATTGAAAAAGATACCAACACTATCAATCAATACAGAAGACGACTGATCAATGACTTGGCTTTTATTCAATACGCACCCAGCATCTTTATATCAGCCTTGACCGGGCAGAGGATGGGAAGCCTTATTGATATGGTAAATGAGGTTTACAGTCAATGTACTTTCAGAATAGCTACAGGGGTACTGAATGATTGTATTATGGATGCGGTGACATTTTCGGAGCCACCTACAGACAAGGGTAGAAGGCTAAAGATCTATTATGGTACCCAAGTATCCATAAAGCCTCCAACATTTGTCCTCTTTGTCAATGATGAGAAGCTCATGCATTATTCCTATCTCAGATATTTGGAAAACCATTTTAGAAAGAGTTTTGGGCTACAGGGAACGCCTATCAGGTTCATAGTAAGGCAAAGAACCAACTAGAAGAGGGGGGCATAATAGTGCGGTATGTTCTAATAGCTGTAATTGGATATTTTTTGGGAAATATATCTTCTTCCTACATAGTAGGAAAATTGGGTAGCAATATAGATGTTAGAGAACATGGCAGCGGAAATCTGGGTACCACTAATGCCTATAGGGTTTTGGGGCTAAAGGCGGGCGCCCTGGTTTTTATAGGCGATGTTATAAAAGGGATTATCGCCACCGTCATCGGCCTCTTGATTGTAAGAGATAACAGTATAGGCGGACTTATAGGTGGAATAACGGCGGTAGCAGGACATAACTGGCCATTTTTGCTGGGATTTAGGGGTGGAAAGGGTATAGCAACATCTTTTGGTACCATAATCATTCTGTTTCCCAAAGCAGCCCTCATTCTCCTGGTTGTAGAAGTATTGATTATTGCCCTGACGGGCTATGTATCATTAGGTTCAGTTAGCGTCGCCATATTATTGCCCATCCTTGCAATTGTCTTTAAGTACAACCCCTGGCTTATAGTCGGTTCTTTTATATTGGCTATAATGGCTGTTTTTAGACATAAAGACAACATAACCAGACTCTTAAACGGTACAGAGAATAAAATAACGTCAAGGAGCAGGTCCGGAAGATTAAAATGACATATTGAATTCACTTTAAGTGTAAATATCTATAAGATAAGACATACTCCAGGCCAGTTGGGACAGAACCTCCCAACTGGCTTAAATTTTGATGGCAACTTGTCATAAACCTTTTCCCATTCCAATATACATTATTATAGATATTTATGTATGTAGAAGTTGCAATGGTGTCTTTTGCAATCTAATGGTTATCATGACCATCTAATAACAGGGAGGGAAAAGGTGATGGAGAAATTCGACTTATATCGGGATATAGCCAAACGTACCGATGGTGATATATACATTGGAGTGGTAGGGCCGGTTAGAACAGGTAAATCCACTCAAATAAAGAGGATAATGGATTTACTGGTTCTCCCGAACATTGAGAACGAACATAAAAAGGAGAGAGCCATCGATGAGATGCCTCAAAGTGGGGCCGGGCGTACAATTATGACCACCCAACCCAAGTTTGTACCCGATGAAGCTATCGAGATCACCATTCGTGAGAATGCCAGCCTTAAGGTAAGAATGGTGGACTGTGTCGGATACTTGGTAAATGGTGCCATGGGGCACATGGAAGGTGATAGCCCCAGGATGGTTCGCACTCCCTGGTTTGACTATGACATCCCTTTTGAAGAAGCCGCGGAGATTGGCACCAGGAAGGTAATTACAGACCATTCTACCATCGGATTGGTAGTGACAACCGATGGGAGCATAACGGATATTTCCCGATCCAACTACATAGAGGCTGAGGAAAGGGTGATAAGAGAGCTTAAGGAGCTGGATAAACCCTTTGTAATGATATTGAATTCCAGGACCCCTAACGCTCCTGAAACTATTAACATGAGGGAGGCCCTGGAAGAAAAATATGACGTTCCCGTTTTATTGTTGGATGTAATGAATTTAACCCTTGAGGATATAGATAATATACTGAGCAATGTCCTCTTTGAATTCCCATTGACAGAGATCCGCATAGACATACCCAAATGGGTCCAGAGTCTGGATGATGACCATTGGCTCATAGGTCACATATTTGACTCCGTCAGAGAATTCACCCAGGATATCACAAGGGTTAGGGATGTCGACAGGATTAAGGACGTCTTGGGAGATTCCGAATATGTAAATGCTCCAACCATCGCCGAAATAAGCCTGGGGAATGGCAAGGTTTTGGTGGATATGGACACCAAACCCGGTATGTTTTACAAGGTCCTCGGTGAGATAAGCGGCTATAATATCCAGGGGGACTACCAGCTAGTGGGTCTGTTGAAGGATCTGGCAGTTGCAAAGAGGGAATATGACAGGGTGGCTCAAGCCCTGGAGGATGTTAGAAATACCGGCTATGGTACTGTCTCCCCATCTATGGATGAGTTGGTACTGGAGGAGCCGGAAATAGTCAAACAGGGTGGTAGATTCGGGGTACGGCTGCGTGCAAGTGCACCCTCCCTACATTTTATCAGGGCGGATATTGAAACTGAAGTGTCACCAATCGTTGGCAGCGAGAAGCAGAGCGAAGAACTTATAAATTATCTCCTGGATGAGTTTGAATCGGATCCTGCGAAACTTTGGGAATCCAACATATTCGGTAAATCCCTCCATGAGCTGGTCAAGGAGGGTCTGGCCAATAAGCTGATGAGGATGCCGGAGGATGCTCAGTTTAAGATCCAAGAAACCCTGCAGCGCATTATAAACGATGGAAGCGGTGGGCTTATCTGTATAATCCTGTGATCAGAACATCTGCGGCACAGGCAGGATGTCAGTTATATATGGTATTTCATAGGAAACTTCACTCAATATAGGCTTGCTTATAATATAGTTGAACATATAACCAACCTGGTGCTATATTTTTCAATAGAATTCTGTTGGTTATGGGGTTCAACTATATCGTTTTTGGGGTAAAGTCTTGTGCATTAAGATATCTTGTGTTTTAATTAAAAAGATAGGGCTTATCAAAGGATTGTGCAACCGGGGGATATTTTGATGAGGAGTAATTGAGTAATGGGAAGACATTTACATAAAGGCTATCTGGAAAATAGGGACACTTCTATGGGTACATCAAGGAATATAGAAATGAGAAGGATTGAACAGGAGATTTGTATTGCGATAACAATTCTATTGCTTATATTTTCGTTTACATATATATACATAAATAATTTTGAAAGCCAAGCCCAACAATATTACGTCGAAAATGGGTATCTTGACCTCAACAATTGGGAAGATTTGGGGAAGAAGAATATAGACCTTACAGGGGAATGGGAATTCTATCCTGGGGAGTTAATTGAACCTTCCCAGAATCATACTATCCACGAAAACACAAGTTTAAATAGTGCGAGAAAGAACAAAAGTATATAAAGGTCCCCGGGGATTGGAGTGAATATTTAACCGATAACGGTACATCTGATGGTGCAGGTACCTATCGTCTTGTGATAAAAGTACCTAAGGACGATATTTATGGCATTAAGACCGAAACCATTAGAGCAGCCGCTCGAGTGTTCCTGAATGGAGATGAGGTAATATGTATGGGAAACCCTACAAAGACCAGACCCGGTTTCGTACCTTCAAGCAAGTATTCTATGGCCTTCTCAAAAAGTAAAGAAGGTATTATTGAGTTAATAATTCAGGTTTCCAGCTATGAGTATAATTCGGGCGGTATATTAAAAAATATAAAGTTTGGTACCTTTGATACCATCACTAGACATGTACATAGAGAGCGAGCCATTGAAGCTTTTGCCTTTGCAACAAGCTTTATCGTAGGGATAATCTTCTTGGTAGTGTATTTACTAAGAGGATATGAGGCCTATCATGGATATTTTAGCCTGGGAAATATATTTATGGCCTTTTATCTATCAACCTTAAATAACCAGCTCCTTAGTCTTTTTTTTGAGTATGATTTGATATTAAGGTTAAGAATCCAGTTAGTTGCTACATTAGGAATTAACTTGTGCCTCTTAAGATTCATACATCATTTTCTAAGGGATTTTAGTAATAAACAGCTAGTGAAAATATTGAGTATCATTATACTTGCCATGTTTCTCTTAGTAGTCAACGATCCTACAAAACCGGGATCAATTAAAGTTAAAACATTACAGGTGACCTTAAGCATAGTAATCATTATAGTCTATAGCTATATCTCCTGGGTACTACTAAAGGCCATTAGGGATAGGTCTATTTTTCTCAAATATATAATTTTAATCTTTGGCGCATTGACAACTTATTGGTTAACTATGATATCAAAGATGCTTTTCGAAGTCAACCTTAATTATCTTCCCATATACCTAATACTTTTTACGGTAATGAATATCGTTTTATTAATAAATGACAGGCTTTATGTAGAATTCTTAGAGGTATCCAAGTTGACGGAGGAAAGACTAGAGCAGGAGTTTAAATATTTCTATTCCCAAATATCTCCCCACTTTTTATACAATACTATAAATACTATAATAGCACTAAGCTACCAGGATTCAGAGAAAACCAGAAAAGCCCTTAGTAATTTGTCCGTCTATTTCAGAGGAAAACTGGAACTGCACCTAGAAAAGGGCCTTATCCCATTAGAAGAAGAATTGGATATGGTGATAGCATATTTAGAGATGGAAAAGCTTAGATATGGGGACAAGCTAAAGGTTGAATTAGATATTGAAGAGGGTTTGGTAGCTATGATACCCCCGTTAACTCTACAACCCTTAGTTGAAAATGCTGTGAATCATGGGATAAGACCTAAAGAAGGACCCGGTACAATCAAACTCATAGCCAGATTAATAGGGCAGAAGCAGATAGAGATAACTATAGAGGATGATGGTGTAGGTATGTCGGCTGAAAAAAAAGCCCGATTAATTGAGGGCGATCTTGAAAGGCTGGGATTTAAGAATGTCAACAAAAGGATGAGGATGTTAAAAGGATTTTCAGTCCATGTTCATAGTGCATTGAATGTGGGTACCACCATAGAGATTTTTTTACCGGGGGTTAAGGGCTACGAAGATTTTGATAAAGATACCAGAACTTTAAAGGCAAAGGCTTTTACAAAGCCGACCTTTCTAAGTTAATCCATGTTGCACAGAAACTTTAATGATTGATGGGAATATATCAACGGGGTGAAAACAATGAAAGTAATGTTGGTAGATGATGAATCAGCAGCACTGCAAGTACTATCATCTATGCTCTCAATATATGAGGATATAGAAATTTTAGGCAGCTATACGAATCCCCTGGATGCTTTAGAAGCATCCAGGAAAGCTAAACCTGACGTAGTATTTTTAGATATCGAGATGGGAACGGTTAACGGCTTGGAAACCGCAGAGCTATTTAGTGGGCAAGGGGAACCTGAAATAGTATTTATAACAGCATATTCCCAATATGCTGTTGAGGCTTTCGAAGTAAATGCAATGGATTATCTATTAAAACCCATCCAAGAAAGGCGGCTTCATAGGACTGTACAAAGACTAAGGGCAAAGAATAAAAGTAAAATGCTCTTGGAAGAAGAATATAGTCACGCACAAGACCCACCTGCTAATGGATTGATCATATCAAGCCTTGGTAATTTTGAGGTATCCAGTCGCAAGGGAGAAAAGATTTATTGGCGTACTCAAAAAGGAAAAGAGTTGTTTATATATCTATGGATTCACAATAGTACATTTATAAACAAATCTGTGATAATGGAGGTTGTTTTCCCAGACAAAAATCTAACCAGTGCAACGGCCCTCTTGCATACGACCATATATCAGATTAGGAAGGCATTGGAATCATTAGGTTTTCCAAAGGGCATAGTTTATGCAAACGAAGGCTATAAGCTGCTAGTACCGGTTGAAAGTGATGTAGAAAGCTTAAATTTGATTCTAGGGCTAAAGACCTATTCCCATAGGGATATAAGTGCCATATTAGACATTTATAATGGTGATTTATTAGAACAGGAAGGTTATAGTTGGGCTATAGGCATTCAGGAGAGTTTAAGAAATTCCGTATATACTATTTTGGAAGAATATGCACTACAACAATTGAGCAATAAAGAAATTATCGAAAACCTAGATAAGTGTTTGGAATTAATGTACAAGCTAAACCCATTTAGTGAAACTATGGCTAAGTTAATGATAGATTTCTTAGGTATCCAGCGTAAAAAACCTGAACTAAAAAGGTTTTTCAAAAGGTTTACGCATGAACTATGGGAGGAAATGGGCATCAGGCCTATGGAGAGCATAGTGGTCCTCTATAAGGGTTACTTGAATGAGTTGTGAGAATCGGTAATGAGACAGTAAATTATTTTTTTATAATTCCATAGCACCCTTACTGACAAGAATTCGAGTAAGTATAAAATTGTACAATTAAGCATTTAGCAATTCCGGCTTCCCTCTTTTTTAAATAGAAATGAATATATTGGAAATACCAAAAATAATATTTCGTATTCTCAAGCGACTTCCCAACAGAGACTATATAAGGTAAAATGCCTTGACTTTCTTTTTCCATAGTCCCTATTTGTTTGCCTATTAAAGATATTTTTCTATTCTACCTTCAAAGAAAATCGTTAATTGGTTTAGTATTAGATTCCAATTGCAGTAACGTTGCGCCCATTTCCTGGAAGCATTTTGACTTCTAAGTATAGTATCTCTAAAATTTTTCTTAAATATAGATGGAGATCTCCTGCAGTCATTAAGTTCCCTTCTGCTACATGGTCTTAAGTATTTCTTTGGGTATTGTTGTCATAAAAAATGCTCCTTCCTAGCCAGGATCTTATTTTGATTCTTGCCAGAAAAGAGCATTTTATTTCCTATAACGCATATTAATTTACACTACCTTGGTATAATCAGCTTTCCTCTTAATCTACCTTAAGGACACCATATCTTATTGATTCGATGACTTCTAAGCCATTTTGAGATTACATCGATGAGTTATTTTCATTTATCTCCGCTAGCCTCATCTGAAAAGTTAAATTTTGCCTTACTGCTTGCACAATTCCTTGTTCAGAATTTGTTTAGTAGGAAAATGTATAATCTGCAAAAATACCTACATATGAAGTGGCAAACATGCACTGATTCCTACTTGGAGCAAATTGTTTTTGAAAGGAAGAAAAATCCAATGTTTATAAGTAAGAGGTCCAAAAATTTAAAGATTATTATGACATTCTTATTATCGGCTTTGATGATTTTGCAATTGTTTCTACCAGTATTCGCCGCAGAAGGGGACAAGGACAAATTATATAACAATGAACTGGATAGTGAATATTATGTGCAAGATAAAGCTGAAATAGCATCAGGGGAAGAAGATGTAGATGCCGGAGGTCCTACCACAGGAGGAGAGAACGAAGAGGGATCTTACGATGGTGATAGGGGAGATATTCAGGGTGCAAATTTTGAGAATGGCTACAGTGCAGGTAAATCAAAGGAAGAAAAAGACTCCGAACCAATGGAAAGCAAACAGCAGGAGTCTCAGATATCAAGCAATGGTAGTGGCAATGATATATCAGATTATGTAAGATACTCTAATCTTACTTTAACAATCGATGGAGAAGGAAATGAAATAAGCGAGAATACTGTAGTAACTTATGACGATATAAATGAGCATATTATACTTCAGTTAGATTGGGAAATGGAAGATGATAGTGTTGATTTCAATTTGAAAGCCGGAAACTGGGCAAAGATAAAAATCCCCGATACCTTAAAAGGGGTAACAGGCCAAATGAATGGAAATTTGTTGGATGAGGATAGGACTATAATAGGGACATATGAAATAGACGATGATAACTATCTAGTATTGACCTTTAACGATAAGCTGGAAGGGGATTCTAACAGGACGGGCAAAGTAGGCTTTCGTTTACAATTTGATGAAGAGAGATTTTTAGAGGAGGCCATACAGGAAATAGCCTTTGAGCACCCCGAGAAAACATATTCTATAACCATCAAACCTGAGGGTGAAGATTATCAAATTTCAAAGACTGGTGCACCCAATTCCCCAATAAACGGTACCTTTATTAATTGGGTTGTTGACATTAATACTACTCTGACACAACTAACAGACGGCTATGTAGAGGATTATATTCCCTATGGTTTGAAATTGGATTTTGAAAGTATAGAAGTTTATGAATTGTCCGTTGGGATGACCGGTACCCTTGGTCAAGTAAAGAAAATACCGGCAAACATTGAAGCAATCAAAGGCAATGATGAAACCATAGGCTTCAAAATAGAACTGGGAGAAACCAATAAGGCTTATAGAATTAAGTATAAGACTGATATTATAGATTTTGACGTTTCCGAGGGTTATAAGAATATTGCACACTTAAGAGATGGAGAGAATGGCAATTCTGGAGATTTTACTATTGATCCAATAGATCAAGGCTCCCTTATAGACAAGGAAGGCGAGGCTGATAATGACGCGAAAAAAATCACTTGGATCATTGACATTAACAAAGCAGAGGAAGACTTAGAGAATGTTCTGGTCTATGATGATGATTTTTATTTAATACGGGACGAGGAAAAGGTTTATGGATGGCTCCAACCAGGTAATAGCACCATAAAAATTTATGAACTCAAAAAAAATGCCGATGGCAGCGTCTGGGAACGTGGAAAAGACATAACTGAGAGTTTTTATAGCCTAAACAATGTAGGAGAGGGAGAAACATTAAAATTTCCAATTAAGTTTGGAGATTTAAAGGGACATGCCTATCGTATAGTATTTGATATGGATATCGATTATAAGGCATACTATCCGGCGAATATATTTGAAAATACTGCTAAAGTAACATCTGATGGTAAAGAAGAGTCAGCTATTAACCATGTAATTGTACAAAGAAGTCCATTACTGCTTAAGGATGCCAAGGATGTTACTAGTTATGGTGACCCAGTAATATCTTGGACCCTTCATATTAATGAAGCGCGCCATAGCCTAAAGGACGCAATTGCATATGATACCATACCCGAGGGATTAGAACTTGATACGGGAAGTATAATTGTTTATAAGAATGGAACTAAGATTGAAGGAAACGAAGTCAATAGCTTAATTGAGATCATAGAAACAGAAGACGAGAATTCCAAGATAAAAATCAATCTGGGTACTACGGGCGACTACTATAAAATTCACTATAATACGGAGGTTACGGATCCCAGTAAAGGCCCTTTTGACAACACACTTAAGTTAGAAGGGGAAGGCCTGGAGGGAGAAGGAATTATTGGTCAAGTAATAACGATAAATAAGGAAGGTATCCTAGACACTAGTAATATCTATGACAAATCGACGGTAGGCACACAAACATCCGTTACTGTTGGCAAAGGAGATGAAAGCATAACCTATGATGGCATAAATTATGCAGATAAGACTATGAGCTGGAAACTAAATGTAGATGCCATAAAGGAAGAGATAACAGAGCTCACCATTATCGATACCTTTGATCCACAATGCAGTATGGCATTTATAGAAGATAGTCTTAGGGTTGTTGTAAATGGAACCATTATAAGAAAAGATGAAGACTATACTATTTCCCCAATAACAGTCGATGGTGAGACCGAGGGCAGTTATGCCAAGGGATTTGTTCTAGAGTATAAAGGTAATATAGCAAGAGCAAAACACGAAATCTACTATAAGACCACCTTTGATCCGGATGAAGTTATAGATGCTGGTGGGATTATAAATGAGAATGCAGACAGGAAATATCGGAACATAGCTAATTTCAACGGTAAGACCATAAATGTGATTAAGCAGGTGAAAGAGTTTAATGTAAACAAAAATGCTAGCTACCAAATCAATAATACTATATTTAATGGTGGTAAAAAAGAAGGAGTTCTAGATAGAGAAGGCAGAGAAATCACTTGGACTATATACGTGAATGCCCTTGGACAGGATCTAAGGGGAGAAGCCTTTGTCATAAAGGATACCTTTAGTAAAGGACAGCTAATTGATGCAACTGAATTTGTAACAGACAACCTTAAAGTATATGAGTATGAAGTAAGCAAGAATGGCAGCTTTACACTCGCTGAGCCCCCTATAGCTTCAAGTAATTATTCTGTAGAATTTGCTAATTCAAGTGATATGGAAAACTTTAACTTTAAACTCACTTTTGCAGATGGTATAGACAAGCCCTATGCAGTCCAGTTTACAACTAGTATAGAAGGCTTGTCAGAAGAAACTTATACAAACACGGCTGGAGTTGAAGGTAAAGATCTTGAGAAGACCTATGATAATAAAGTAGAGTATGAAGATCATGATGTCTTTATAGTAAAAGAACTTGATGGAATTACCGGTAATAATGTCTACACTGATCAGGAATTAAATTGGGAGGTAGAAATAAACAAGAGTCTATCCGATATTAAAAACGCGACCTTCGAAGACGTAATCAACTCCGGACATGTATATGTGAACGGTAGCTTGAAATTGCTTAAGTTTTCATATGAGGCTAATAAGTATGATGAGGTTCCCATAGTCAAGAAAGAAGGGGATGGAGAACTTGACCCAAATGAATATCGGGTAATTGCTGGGCCAGATGAAGGTGAAACTACAATTAAGCTATATCTTGGCGACATAAAGGATATGTATTTAGTAACCTATGATACTGTTGTAATCTTTAAGGACGGTATTATTAGAAATCATGCTAAACTTAAAGGAACCGATTTTGCGGAGGGCAAAACAGACGATGAGGAATATTTTGCAAAGCAGTCCTCATGGGGCACTGGCTCAGGGGTGCCTAATATGACGGTACTAACCGTAAAAAAGGTGGATCAGGAAACTGGGGCCCCTATTGAAGGTGCCGGTTTCAGTTTATATTACCTTTTAAATGGTGATAAGAGATATATAGAAATAGAAGATAAAACTGTCTTTTATACCGATGCTGAGGGTGAGATAAAAATCCCTATTACCTTAAAAAGGAAATATTACGTAGAAGAAGTTGAGGTACCTGATGGATACGAAATTGACACTGAGTCTCAAGAAATAGTAATAATAAAAGATACACCAATAGAAGAACGGATCTTAGAATTTAAGAACCAGCCTAAAAAGACTGGTATATGGGAGCCTAATGTCACCAAGACCCTTTCCGGTAAGAACATAATTCATGATTATAAGTTCGAAATTTATGATGTTACTGATGATGCTGATTCAGGCCAAGATAATCTTATTATGAAAAGTAAAGCTTTAACCAAACATGGTAGAACATCCAGCGTAGGCTTTGATTGGGTATCAGAGAGAGATAAGGAAGGTATTATAGAGTTTAGCCATGTTTCAGGGCTTGATAAGGATGAGCAAGAATCAAATTTGGAATACGTTGCAGAAAAGACCTTCTTAATTAAGGAAATACCTCTTGTACAAGGCGGCGATGGTGTTGGTAAAATAGCTGATCCTGATATTGGGAATGATACTGGCTATACCTTTGATGGCAGAGAATATAAGGTTACAGTGGCAGTAACTAATGAGAGGGGTGCTAAAGACTTAAGAGTAACAAATACTATTGAGATTATAGGTGATGATTCGGGCGAAGTAGATAAAGTTGTCTTTGAGAACACCTATAGGGCAGAAACCAAGGCGCCTCTAGAGATAGGCATAACAAAAGAATTAACGGGCTACAAGCTTGTAGAAGATATGTTTAAGTTCGAACTGTATGAAGGCAACATCAGTGCCCGTAACTTGAAGCAAACTATATATAATACTGATGTTTCCTTAGCGGTAGATGGGATTTATAGCCAAGAGATTGAATTTGAGGGTATAAGCTATAACCAAGATGATTTTAATTTCAATAGAAATGATGAAGCAACTAAAACCTATTATTTAGTTGAAAAGCCCGTTGATGATAAAGTACCAGGTTATACTTATGATTCTGCTACCTATAAGATTGAAGTGGTTTTTAAAGATAATGATGATGGAACTATATCGAAAGTATCTGAAACAATCTATAGGAACAATATAAAGCTAGATAGCCATGAGGGAATAGTATTTAGCAATAAATATGGTTACCCTTGGCAATTGGAAGGTTTGAAAACCCTTACGGAGGATTCCGAGAAGAATCTTAGTTCTGGGAGATTCACCTATGTAATGAATCAAGTAAGTTATAGTCAGGGTTCGGTTGGAGAAATTATTAAAGAAATAAAATTTACAAATAATAATGATAGAAGGATAACTAACGGCTCTAGTGGAAAAATCGAATTCCCCGAGATTGTATATACAATCGAAGATGTAGATAAGAAGTTCTATTATCACATATATGAGTTAGATGAAAGTACAGAACAGAACCCCGGTTATGGTTATAAATTTGATTTAACGGAGTATGTGGTAGAAGTCAGCGTTATAGACAATGAGAACGGAACTATAAGTATTGAGGAAACATTCTATTCAAGGAAAGGTGACACGAGCGATTTTGTAGAAATTGATAGCGATCATGGAATCATTAAGGTTAATTATGAGAACAAGTATACCGCTCAAGATGTTGAGGTAGACTTAAGCATCAATAAAACCCTTAACGGAAGGAATTGGGAAGATGGTAAGGAATTTACTTTCAAATTAACACAAGTAGATTCTAAGTTTGGTAATCCTATAGATGACCCTATACAAGAATTCGGAGATATAAAAATTACTAGCGATGAACTTATAGATGGCCATGTTTCATATGCCACAGAATCTATAACTTTGGAATTTAAACGTGAAAAAATGGATCCCAATAAGGATGAGGCGACCTTCTATTATATCCTTGAGGAGCTCAAGAGTGAGGACAATAGTCCTTATACTCATGATCCAAGGGTATATAAAATAGCCATTACTGTAAAGGATGATGATAAAGGCAAATTATCTATAGCAGGAATAATTGTAAATAGTGAATCCCGAGAACTCGATTCAATGGCTGTCGATTTTGTAAACATATACTCTGCAAAAGGGTCAGCTACTATAACCGCTGCTAAGGCTGTAAACGGTAAGAGCGTAGTTAATAACAGATTTATATTCAATCTACAGGAAGTAGAAAAAGGAGAAGGTAGCGACTGGACGACTTGGAGACCGAAAGGAGATATCAGAACTATTAAAAACATCGAAGACCGGATCGAGTTTAATATAGAATATTCTATAGATGTAAGTAAAACAAGAAATGATGTCGGAGAACACTATTATATCTTAAGCGAAGAGGACTTAAAAAATCAGGTTGTAGTAGGTGATGGGGAATACGGATACGAATACGATGAAAGAAAGTATCTAATAAAAGTAGTGGTCAGGGATGACGCAGGCGATGGTAACTTAAAGACCAAGGTCTTCTACAAGAGCCAAGAAGATGATTCTTTCATCGAGATAGATGAGGATGGATTTGTGGTAGGTGGTGGGCTAGAGAAACCCGCAATTGTGTTTCACAACAAATACACTGCCAGTGGAAGTTTATCTTTAGAAGCCTTAAAAGAACTAAAAGGTAGGACCTTAGAGGATAATCAATTTGAGTTTCTCCTTGAGAAAATCGACGGAGATAGAAATGTAATAGAAGATATCGGAACTGTCTCTAATAATAAGGATGGTAGCATTCAACTACCACTATTAACCTATAGAGAGGATCAAGTAGGTACCCATTACTATAAATTATCAGAGATGCGGGAGTCAAATGGAGGCAAAGGTGGGTATTCCTATGATAAGACCTACTATGTGATTGAAGTAGATGTAGAGGATAAGGATAATGGTTCTTTGGATGTAAGACCGAAATCCATTATTAGAGTTTCTGAAGATGGGACAGAGACCCCATTGTCAGATTATAATGACTTAAGGTTCACTAACGTATACAAAGCCATGGGATCAGCAACTATTGAAGTAACTAAGAACCTGGAAGGAAAAGGTTTATTGGACGGTAAGTTTATGTTCACAATCCAGGAAGTAGATGAAAATGGTGCTTCTATAGATGGCGGTTTTACAGAGTCCATTAGAAGCGGCGTTTCAAATACCTCTAGCTTCTCAAAAATTTCCTATAATGAAAACCATGTTGGCAACAAGTTTTACTACCTAGTTAGTGAGACTAATGAGGGAGCAGATGGTTATACCTATGATGACAAGACCTATAAAGTAACTGCAGAGGTGAAAGATAACGGTGACGGTACCTTGGCCGTGAATCAGACAATTACTTTAGATGGGGAAACGGTAGACAAAATCATGTTCAACAATACCTACAACGCTAACGGTAATATCGTAATAACTGGCAAGAAGCTTATCAAGGCTTTGGATGAGAATCAGCTAAAAGAGATTGGCAACAAATTTAGCTTCATTTTGAAAGAGGCTGATAAAGAAGGAAATATACTCATGGTAACTGACGAAGATGGTGAGATAAGGGAGAAATATACTGATACTGATAAGAACGACGAGTTTGGCAATATAGTCTTTAGTGACATACCTGTCAACGAAGCTAATATAGGCGACAGTTATTATTACTTGGTATATGAGAAAGAAGGAGACCTAGATTACTACCTTTATGATCCATCGATATATCTAGTGGAGGTTATAGTCAACGATAATGGAGATGGTACTTTAGACACGACGAAAATTTATTATAAAGAGGTAGACGGTAAGTGGGAGAGACAGGATGAGACTATATTCGTAAATACCTACGATAGGGGTAACCTGACTATACTGAAGGCTTTATCAGGGAATCTGGCAAACCTTGATGATAGTTTTGAATTCAAGGTGACCTTTGATAATGAAGAGGTAAAGGATAATCCCGATATAAGCTATAAATACCTTTTAAACGGCGTGGAGGTCGGAGTAATTAAGAGCGGTGAAACAATTGAACTAGGCCATACAGATAGCGTTACTATAATAGATCTTCCCACAGACACAAAGTACAAGGTAGAGGAAGTAGACCCTAAGGGCTATATAGTAACAAGCTCCAACGCTGTAGGCGAAATAAACCCCGCTGAGAGAGCTATTGCCACTTTTACCAACACCAAGGCCAGTGACCCTGATAGAGATAAGGGCAACCTTACCATCAGCAAGGTTGTACTTGGCGATAGCGAAGATCAGGTAAAATTCTACTTTAGGATTTACTTAGAGAATGCGCCGGGCACTTATAGCTATATAGGAAACGGTATACCAAACGGCACCATTAAGAGCGGCGACAGTTTCATCCTAGATCATGGACAGAGCATTACCATTCTGGATCTACCCGTGGGTGCCAGATATAAGGTTGTAGAGGCAAATTATATGTATGCAGGATATATGACCTTTGTAGACGGGGTAAATAGCCATGTAGCCATAGGGGATATTGAAGAAGGAAGGACCAGTACAGCGTCATTCCTAAACTCTGGCGATGAGAGTTTTATAGACTATACTACAGGTAAATTATCCATTAAAAAGGTGGTAGAGGGAACCGGCGGCGATACTAATAAGCGATTTGATTTCATAGTGACCTTTACAGGAGATGGAGAAGGATACTATTACTATGAAGGAAGAGCTGGCGCTCCAACTGGGATTATAACAAGCGGAGATACCATATCCTTAGCCCATGGAGAGAACATTACTATCTGCGGCTTGCCGGAAGGCGTAGAATATGAAGTCAAAGAAGCAGATTACTCAAAGGACGTTTATACTGTTGTAAGTACCGGTGAATCGGGAACTATAGATGAAGATGAGGATAAATTAGCCCTTTTCATTAATACAAGAAATTCAGGAAACCTAACCATCAAAAAGACAGTTATAGGGGATTATGGTGAGAAGGATAGAGAATTTACTTTCATCGTTGAGCTGGAGGAAGGGAAGGTATATAATTATACTGGCAGCATATCTGGCACTATAGAGAGCGGACAGTCTATAACTCTAAAGCATAAAGAGTATATCGTAATTGAAGATATAGTCGTTAGTACCCCCTACAAGGTTATAGAGAAGGAAGCTAACAAGTACGGTTATATTACAACCTCTACAGGAGCATCGGGTACAATCGGTAAGAACGGTGAAACAGCAGCCTTTGTAAATTCCAAGAGCAGCGTGCCTAAGACCGGCGATGACAATACAGGTAGCATTGCCAGGATTGCCCTTATGATACTAATTCCAATCTTCCTCATATTTATAGGACTAGACTTAAATCTACGGTGGAAGAGAATAGGACAAAATCTATAAAATAATCTATAGGCAATATATGGAAGGCCTGCAATAAAAGTATCGCAGGCCTTTTATATATTATAGTTGAGAAACATAGAATGATTTGCTTTGGCTAGCATTGCATCAACTTATCTAGTACTTTATTTTCCTATGGACATCTGCACAAAGATCTAACCGAAATTGGGGTCTTTTTGAACTCCGATTCCAACGTGAGTAAACTTAGAGCTTAGAATATTCATTTTATGACCTTGGCTTTCCATTAAATCCTTATGAGCCCTTTCTTTCTACGCTAGTAGTTGCTGCAAGGTTCTCTGCAGCGGATATAAAGGAAATATTATATTTTCTTATCATATCCAAGGGGCTGCCATAGGTAGGAAAATAATAACCAAAATAATCGTTTTCGCTTATATCCTTTGATATGGAAGCATTTACAGGCATTGCATCCATAGAGAGTAAAGGATATATATCATCCCTTTCCGAGGCGAAAATCAAAAAGGATATGGAGCTACTCCTAAAGGTTGTCTGTTTTAACCTAAGGAAGGGGGATGTAGTGACTCAATGGAATGAAGCGCAATTAACCTTAATACTATATAATCTAATTTGATGTACACACCATGGAATTGATACAATTCCCATACTAAATAGGAATAATTAGGGGAGTTAGCTAAAAAGATGTAGGGAGTTATATTTATGCGTAGAAAAAGGAGTAAGAGACCAAAAAAAGGTATTCTTTATTTTCTTAGGGCTATGATTGTCCTTACAGGATTAGGTATACTATTCGTTGCTGTCATTCTGATAAAGACTAATGCTGAGTATAATAAGGGAGATTCCACATATGAGGAAGTTAGACAAATATTTACTGATATAGAAGCTGAAGGCAACAATTTAGACCAAGGGGACATCAGTTCTCCCAACGGCTTTCGGGGAAAGGATTTCCAATCACTAAAGGAGATAAATGAGGATATTGTAGCCTGGATCTTTGCTGAGGGTAGAACCATAGATTATCCCATAGTCCAAGGTAAGGACAATAGCTATTACATGAGAAGAATGGTTAATCACGAATATAATAGACTGGGTACAATCTTTATGGATTACCGAAATCAAAATGATTTCTCCGACAAAAATACCGTTATATACGGTCATAACATCAAAGATGGATCCATGTTTGCTCTTCTCACTAAGTACAAGGATCAGGATTATTATGATAATTTCCCTACTATGACCTTATACACTCCGAAAGGGGATTATACTATCGAGTTCTTTGCAGGAATTATTGCCGATGGTAATTATGAGTTTGTTAGATACAAGTTTGCCGATAATGAAGATTTCTTAGATTATGTTAAGAGTTTAGAGGCCGAATCCACTTTTCATGGAGATATAGTAATAGGGGCAGATGATCGCATTGTTTCCCTGCTCACATGCTCCTATGAGTACAACAATGCAAGATACGCCCTATTTGGACGCCTAAAACCCCACTAGTTTTATCTGAATGATGTTAATGTCATTAATCCTCCTTAAGACAATTTAGATAGGAACTAATGCTGCCCCACTGCAACAAGCTTACACCGATTTTGCAATAGACAAGGCCCGGATGTTTAGTATTATTTCAGTTTGAAATTTTGGATTTGTGTGTATATATAAATGAGAGATATTTTCAATTATATGTGATTCTTCCGAAAAATGATACTGAATAATTTAAAAACACAAGGCAGGATTATTAATGATGAGCTTCATAAAATAGCGGAAGAATTATAGATTTAATTGTATCAAGTACATACTAAATACATAAGGAGGAAAAATCCATGGAGGAAAAACAAGTTTACAGAATGCCTTTGATTGGTGATGATGCTCCTAGTTTTAAAGCAGTAACCACACAGGGTGAGATTAATTTTCCAGAGGACTATAAGGGTAAATGGGTAATACTATTCTCTCATCCTGCAGACTTTACCCCGGTTTGCACCACCGAATTTATGACCTTTGCAACCATGGCTGAAGAATTTAGGGAGCTAAACACTGAACTTATAGGTCTTTCCGTTGATTCACTCTATGCTCATATCGCATGGCTACGTAGGATCGAAGAGCTGGAATGGAAGGGTATGAAGAACGTAGAGGTAAAGTTCCCCCTAATTGAGGATATCAAGATGGAGGTAGCTAATAAGTATGGTATGATACAGCCGGGACAGTCCAACACCCAAGCTGTAAGAGCTGTGTTTATAATCGATCCTGAAGCAAAGATTCGTACCATTCTTTACTATCCATTATCTACAGGCAGAAACTTTGATGAGATTAAACGCATTATCCTGGCCCTTCAAAAAGCTGATAAAGATAATGTTGCTACTCCTGCCGACTGGAGGCCCGGAGACGACGTTATAATCCCAACAGCCGGATCTTGTGGTACCGCCAAGGAAAGAATGGAAAGCCAGGACGATGATATGTACTGCCTTGACTGGTTTATGTGCTTTAGACGGGAGAAAAAATAATCGTGTTTCTGCCACAGGAGGGCGTCTAACCATTTTTATTGATAAACTAGAAAAACAGCTCAAATCCAGAGGATTTGGGCCGTTTTTTATATATTCAGGGATGGTTTTCATTATTCCTGGTTTGCTTATCCCAGATAGATACTCTTAAACCATGATTGATTACATAATTCGACATATATCATTGACAAGGATTTATTTTCCTTCTATAATATGCTACGGAGTAAACACTCACTCCGGAGAGGGAGAGGTATATGTCTCTATTAAACAGAAAGGATAGTATTGTCATTACCGCTATCGATATTATGAGCGAACTGGGGATTCAAGGGCTCACCACCAAGGAAATTGCCAGTAGGCAGAGGATTTCTGAGGGCACCATATTTAGGTATTTTAAGAGTAAAAACGAGATCATCTTCAGCATGCTAAAGGAATTTTCACGATTTGATGAGGATATCAGGGATGCTGTTATAGCCATGGATCTAAACTTTGTCGAGACCTGTCGCTATTGCGTCAATACATATGCAGATTATTATGAAAGCTATCCGGCCATTACCGCCTTATCCTATAGCTATGATGGTCTTATGAATGAAGTCCAGTTTGCAGATTATATTAGGGAAATATTTAATGCCCGTATCAGCTTTATTAAGGACATAGTAACCAAGGGCAAGGAAAAAGGGGAAATTCACCCTTCGGTCGATACGGAAGGGTTGGCATATATAATGGAGGGTACATTCCGTACAATAGCTTATAGGTGGAGACTGTCGAAATACAGCTTTTCATTAAAAGACAGAGTCATATCCGCCTTAGACATGATTCTGGAAAACTTTGCTTTAAAGTAGATCATGACGATTGTAAATTATATAGTTAATCGTAGCCTTTTTTAGGTAAAGCCAATGGATTAATAATTAGATATTGACCCTATTATATCAGGAAGGGAGGATAAAATGGAAATAAGGGCATATAGTATGGAGGATGCCATAAATAAAGCTTCAGAGATATTAAGATGTCATGATGAAAATATAAAAGTTATCACTATAAAACCTGCGACATCGATGTTTTGGGGTTTAATAAGGAGGCAGGGAGTTTATAGAGTTTATATAGCAAATGACAAAGAAAAAGAGCCTGAGATGGTAGAGAATCAGGATGGTATAATAGAGATATCAAAAGTTAAGGTTAAGGTAACAGATCCGACAGAGAATGGCAGATATCCATCATTGGTAGTAGACAATGATGGTGTGGAAGTATATATTAACGGTAATAGAATTATAGACACATCCTTCGTCAGGGAAAGCGATTGGGTGGATATAAGAAGTAAGGTTGTTCAACCATCCACTGAAATAGAGGTAGAGATAACCCGGGATAAAATGCAAGCTGTATTGAAGATAATAAGAAAACCGGGTAGGAAGTACTTTGTAAAGGATACCAAGCCCTGCAATCGGATCTTCATTAGGACAGGCTATAATGAAATACCGCCTACCCTGCCAACTACTGAGGAATGCATAAAAAGTTTGATAGGTGCCGGTGTTATGGTAGATTTGATAGACAAGGTAGCCATAAAGCAACTGCTGGATTCAGGATCAGAGGAAGGTATGATAGTAGCCCGGGGTCAAGAGCCCATCCATGGGGTAGACAGTGAGATCCAATACCATTTTAGTAGGACCAGCTATCGAAATCCAGCCCTGGACGGTAAAGGCAGGGTAGATCTGCTTGATCATACAATAATACCCACTGTAAAAGTTGGGGATGTACTTGCTATAAAATCATTACCGGCAATACCTGGAAGGGATGGTATAACAGTCACCGGAAGAAAAATAAAAGCAAAGCCCGGGAGGGAAAAACCCCTTAAGGCGGGCAAAGGAACAACCCTGCTAGACGATTCAAAAATAGTGGCAACCATGGACGGCCGGCCTCGTTTGGAAGGGGGTACTGTCAGCGTTATACCCGTATTGATCATACCGAAGGATGTGGACATAAGCACAGGTAACATATTCTTTGACGGAGATGTAATAGTAAAAGGAAGTGTCATAAAGGGTACCAAGGTAACAGCAGAAGGGGATATTACCATCTATGGAGGTATCTATGACTCATCTGTTTATGGGAAAGGCGATATACGCGTATATGGTAATGTTGTCAGGAGTAAGGTCGTTTCCGGAGGGGATGTCATAGCCAATCTTATCGTATTGCCGGAGCTAAAAAAGGTGCTGGATCTTTTGGATAACCTGCATAATAGAATAGCGAAACTAATCATGAACGGTTACAGGGTTTCAGTAGGTAGGTTTGTTTTTCTTTCATTGCAAAAAACCGATGTAATAAAGCAATTTGTCAGGATTGGTGAAAAGATACTACCGGTATTGGATGAAGATGGTAGATCAGAATTTTCTGAAGTATTAGGGTTGATAAACAGCGCCTTATTAGGGCTTAATGTCTACAATATCAATAGTGGGAAAGAGTTGCGAAAAATAGCCAATAAAATAAGGGATTATATAGATAACATAGACCATCTCAATAGCAGGCAGGGAGATGTAATCTTTACCTATAGTCAAAATTCGGATATAGAATCCAGTGGAACCGTTGTTTGTGTTGGTAAAGGATGTTATCAAAGCTATCTCATTGCCAAGGACAGTATTATTTTCAAAAAAGTCAATAGTATAACCCGGGGTGGAGTTCTGGTAGCCGGTAACAGAATAAAGGCCGGTACATTAGGCTCACCTATGGGGATAACCACATATTGCAGGGTGCTGGATGACAAGGGAACTATAGAAGCGATCCATTATTATGACAACACAGTATTAAACACCAATGGTAATCTATCCACTGTTAAGGTTAGCGAACTCGGCAAAATCATATAGATGCTTGCATGGTGAAAGAGAGCAAGGTATATGGGGGGATAAATAGTTCCAATGGATACAAAAAGAAATAACAAACCCAGTTTTATTTCAACAACAGGTGGATACATTTTCTTGCTTGCCGGTTTATCCTTTATTCTGGCAGGGGTGCCTATGATCCATCATTACATAGGCCCTGTTCTATTTCCGCATAGTGAGGAATCAACATTTCATTATATAGGCATGGTTATAAGCCAGGTTCTTACCATAGGTATACTGGCAATTGTTCTCTGGCAAAACAGAAAACTAGAACTGGATAATCTATCCATGATTCGCTATCTTCAAGAGACCAACGAAAAAAATCTAAGGCTATTGCGGAAACAGGAAATCATAATGAAGGACCTGGAGGATTCCAGGAGAATGTACCAGGGTATCGTCGAATTCCTTCCGGACGCAACCTTTGTTGTAGACAACCGAAATCGTGTTTTGACATGGAATCATGCTATGGAGAAGCTAACCGGGATAAAGGAGAAGGATATAATAGGCAAGGATCAGTCTGCGTATTCTATCCCCTTTTATGGTGAAACACGCAATTTACTGATAAATCTAGTCAATATTCCCTCCATTGACAATATCAAGGGGTACAACAATCTTACACGGGAAGGCGCCAGTATTAGTGCAGATCGATTTGTGCCAAGATTAAATCAAGGCAGGGGAGCCCACCTTTGGTCTACGGCATCCCCTCTTTTTGATGCCCAGGGGAACAAGATCGGAGCCATTCAATCCCTGCGGGATATTACCCATCTGAAACAGACAGAGATAAGATTGGACCGATACAGGCTTTTATCCCAATACACCAACGACATTATATTATTCATGCAAATGGATGGGAGAATCATAGAGGCTAACGAGGCGGCTATAAAAGCATATGGATATTCCAAGGAAGAGCTCCTTGCCATGAGTATATTTGATTTGAGGGACAAGGAAGACAAATCCCTTGTATCAGAGCAAATGACAGAAGCTGAAGATAGCAGCATTCTTTTCGAGAGCCTCCATTATACGAAAGATGGCAGCTCATTCCGCGTGGAGGTGAGTTCCCAAGGTGTAACCATCGATAAGGAGAGGGTGCTTCTCAGCGTAATACGGGATATTACCGAGAGGAGTAGGATGGTGGATGAACTCAGAAAGGCCAAGGAAGAGGCAGAGGCGGCAAATCGGGCAAAGAGTGATTTTCTTGCCAGGATGAGCCATGAAATAAGGACACCCATGAATGGTATTTTAGGAATGACAGAGCTGGCCTTATCCACAAGGTTGGACAACGAGCAGAGAGAGTACATTGACATGGCTAAAGAATCAGCGGTATCGCTACTGCAGATCATCAACGATATTCTGGATTTTTCAAAAATAGAGGCCGGTAGGATGGAAATGGAGAGCTCACCCTTTGCACTTGATGAAATAGTAAGCAAGGTATGCAATACATTGGCCCTAAGGGCTCATGAGAAGGATTTGGAACTCATATATTATATAGATCCGGAAGTGCCGAATGACCTGATCGGAGATGGGATAAGGCTTCAGCAAATTCTATATAATTTGATGGGCAATGCAGTTAAGTTCACCGAACGTGGGGAGATCGTCCTTGATATCAAGGTAATTGAAGATAAGGATGCTTCTGTTGTCCTGGGATTTGAAGTAAGGGATACGGGAATCGGTATACCGGAAGATAAGTTGGATAAGCTTTTCCAGAGTTTCAGCCAAATAGAGGACACCCATACCCGCAAATACGGTGGTACTGGTTTGGGACTTTCCATAGCTAAACAGCTGGTGGAGATGATGGGTGGGAGTATGGATGTTGTTAGTAAGTTGGGAGAAGGAAGCACCTTTTCCTTCACTGCTCGGCTTGCCAGGGCAGAAGAAGTCATTTTCCAACCTGACTTAATGGTCGACATATCAGACCTTAGGGTTCTGGTTATTGACGACAACAGAACTAACCGGATAATTTTGAAAAAGATGTTAAGTAGGAAAGGTGCATATGTTGCTCTAGCCCAGGATGGAGAAAGAGGCATTCAATTAATGGATGATTATCTAAGGGCAGGTACACCCTTTGATATAATAGTATTAGATGGACATATGCCTGAAATGGATGGATTTGCAGTAGCAGAGCATATAAGAAGTGATGCAGCTTTGATGGATACTACCATTATGATGCTGACTTCCATGGATGTTATGGAAGGTATGACCCGGTGTAAGGAAATGGGCATTGAAGCATATTTAATTAAGCCTGTTGGTGAAAACGATCTGTTTGAGGCCATTGCTAAAACAATTAATAGCAAAGTTGTAGCTGATAAAGGAGATATAGAGTTAGTTGCTGCCACCGTAGAGAATTTCATGGTAGATTCTCAAAAGAGAGGGCGGATCCTTATCGCTGAGGACAATATAATAAATCAAAGGCTTGCCGCCACCCTGCTTGAAAAAAGGGGATATAGTGTGCTGTCGGTGTCCAACGGCCTTGAGGCCATAGAAGCCCTGGATGGTGATATAGAATTCGATCTGGTTCTGATGGATGTTCAGATGCCGGAGATGAGCGGTTTGGAAGCTACCCGTCGGATTAGAGAAAAGGACCGGATTACCGGTAGGTATATTCCTATCATAGCTATGACAGCATATGCCATGAAGGACGACAGAGAAAAGTGCATTGATGCCGGGATGGACGGATATCTGTCCAAACCATTAAACCCAACCCTGCTCTATGACACAGTGGAAGATTTTCTAAGAGCAAATGATGTTGCCGACCTATCATGGCTCAAGCAGGCTGCAGATCATGATGGAAGATTTGTTAAGGAACTCATTAAACTGTTTATAGATAACTATCCCCATCAACTGGAAGATATAGCTAATGCTATAAGAGACCGGAATCATAAGGAGTTAGAACATAAAGCCCATGGTTTTAAGGGCGCAGTCTCAAATTTTGGTGCCCGGAATGCTATTGAATTGCTTACCAGTCTCGAAGATATGGGTAAGCAGAGCAGGATAGAAGGGGCGATGGAGATATTGGGAAAACTACGGTATGAGATTGAGAAAATTAGAGAACAGCTGGAAAATGAATAATACCCATTTGTATAATTTGAGAAAACAATTTTCGCAGTATGGGATAGAGCTATCCGGATATAGGATGATACAAGCAGAAGCCGGGCTAGTTTAGGAAGATGTGGACGGAGGATTATATGGGTATAATAAGGAATCAAGGAATAAGAAACATATTGGATAGTAGTTCAGCGGGCATTAAAATATCCGTCAAAGAAAAGGCCAGAATTCTTATTGTTGAGGATGAGCCTATTACTGCCAACCTGATTAACAAGATACTAAATAACCAGGGTTATAGGGTAGTAGGGACTGTAAATACCGGAGGAAAAGCTCTCGATTATATTGCGTCCAAGAAACCAGATCTTATTTTGATGGATATCCAACTCGGGGATGAAATGGACGGTATTGAGACTGCCCAAATCATTCACGAAGAATTTGATCTGCCCCTTGTATACATGACCTCCTATACGGATGACGATACTCTGGATAGGGCCAAGATTACCGAACCTTTTGGATATATTCTTAAGCCCGTAAACCCCAGGGAACTCAATATGGTTATAGAAATAGCCCTTTACAAGCACAGCGCGGAAAAAAAGATAAGGGAAAGTAACGAAAGGACTAAGAGGATACTGGAGAGAGCCTTCTTTGACTTAACAAAAACTGTATCCCGCACCCTGGAATATAGAGATGCGTATACAGCCGGTCATCAAGAAAGGGTAGGAAAACTGGCTACCATAGTTGGCCAAAGAATGGGGCTCGGCCAGGATGATATAAATGAGTTGTATATTGGTGGATTATTGCACGATGTGGGTAAGATAGGTATACCTACCCAAATATTAAATAAAATGCCTCCCTTGACGGATGCAGAATTAGCCCTTATAAGGGAGCATCCGCGTATTGGTTTTGATATTTTGAGCGATGCAGAACTGCCATGGAATATTAGGGACATAGTGCTCAACCATCATGAGAAGCTGGATGGCAGCGGGTATCCTAATGGGATATTAGGGGATCAGATCAGCCTAAACATACGTATAATAACTGTTTGTGATGTGGTAGAGGCTATGTCTACCCTCAGACCCTACAGGGTTGCCAGACCAAAACATGAGGTTATTAAGGAGCTAACCGACGGTAGGGACATCAAATATGATCCCACAGTTGTAGATACGGTCCTGGAACTAATCAGGACCGGAGAGTTTAAACCAGGAAAATGATACCTGCTTAACATGAAAGAGAACCTTTAGTCAACCGACCGATAAACAGATTTTATCAGCTTAATATTTTGTCATAGAAACAAAACGTACAAAAATAAAAGGGGACTGACCAGACAGCCCTCTTTTTATTTCAAAACAGTTAAGTAAATTCGTATTTAGTGAATTACATTTTTTTCTCACAATAATGAAAAACATTATTGCCAAAAACAAGAGAGTTTTTAATAAATGCTGTATAATAGATTTAATAGTTATTTCTGCTGGTTGATACATCCCTGGTACAACTCATGTCAACAACCAAAAAAATAAGGTGGCTGGGTCTGATGAATAGTAGGAAAATCTTAATCACAGCGGTAATTCTCCTTTGTGTATTATACTTTGCAGGATCGTATATACTTACTTCCACGAAGAACGAATCAAACTTGATCTACAATGGCAATTCCTATGGGAATACTGATGGAGAGGGTAAAGCATTAATTGATAAAGACAGGCAGGATAATGCACAAGATAAAGAACAGTATTCCGATAGGGAAATAGTTACCCAAAAGAATACTGTCCGTGAAAAGGAGTACATAAACCCGGAGGGTATGACGGTAATGGAAAGGTATCTATTACCTGAAGGATTCGAGAGGATGGAAGCAGAGAAAGGCAGTTTCGCCGAATTTCTTAGAAAGCAAAAGCTAAAGCCATACGGACAGAAAGCCTTGTATTATGATGGCAGAGAAAAGCCTTCTCTGGGCATATATAATGGTGTCTTGGACGTGGACATAGGCAATAGGGATTTACACCAGTGTGCCGATGCTATAATGTTGTTGAGGGCTGAATATCTATACTCAAAAGGGAAGTTTGAAGAAATAGCCTTTGATTTTGTATCGGGATTCAGAGCTGAGTATAGCAAATGGATGGAAGGTTACAGGATCAAGGTGAATGGCAACGATGTGAAATACTATAAAGCTACAGACCCGTCAAACACCTATAAAGATTTTAGAAAATACATGGATATGGTTATGGCCTACGCAAATACCCTCTCATTAGAAAAAGAATTGAAGGCCGTTGATACCAAGGATATTGAAATTGGTGATGTGTTCATTATCGGCGGCAGTCCGGGTCATGTTGTAATAGTAATGGACATGGCCATCAGCCAGGATAATAAAAAGATCTTTCTACTGGCCCAGTCCTATATGCCGGCACAGCAGACCCAGATATTGATAAATCCAATGGATGAAAGCATTAGTCCATGGTATTCATTAGAGGGAAAGGATCGGCTCATTACTCCAGAATGGACATTTGGTTTAGACCAGATAAGAAGATTTGACTCTTAATTCATAAACATTTACTAAAGATAAGATTTAATTAAACTGAAGATATGTGAGTATATATGGTCTTGGGAATATATTCAGGGCGAAGGACATTATAACACCTGAATTTAATGTATAATAGGTATACTCGGATATAAAGGGTGGTTTGGTATATGAAGGTTATAGAACATAATAAGCTAGTGAGAGACAAGATCCCCAAGATAATTGAAGCGTCAGGCAAACAGGCAGTAGTTTATAAGGAGCATGGGGATCAGTTACTTACATACTTAAAAAGCAAGCTCCAAGAGGAATTAAATGAATATAAGGGAAACGGAGATATAGAAGAGCTGGCAGATTTGGTAGAAGTAATTTATGCAATTCTCCATAACCAAGGCGTTTCTTTAACTGAATTTGAAAAATTAAGAGAAGAGAAAATTTCAAAAAGAGGCGGCTTTAAAGAAGGTTTTGTATTAGTAAAAGTAGTTGAATAGTGGATAAATTAGTATGATACTAATGAGGAGATTGAAATGGCAAGAAAGATAATTTCTACGGGTAATGTAAATAGGGGTTCAGAGGAATTATTTATTGAGTTGTTTTGCGATGTGTTTGGACCGGATAAAAGTCAATATATTTTCGTCCAATATCCTTTTACTGATATCTATGGAAATCACAGATTTATCGATTTTGCTCTAGAGAGTCAAGTTGAAAGAATAGCCATTGAAGTTGACGGGGAAACCTATCATAATCCAGCTCAAATATCCAGAAATAAATATTATGATGATTTACTCAAACAGAATAGCCTTGTATATAAGGGTTGGAAGATCTACAGATGGGTTTATTCCCAATTAAAGGGTCAGCCGGAAAAGGTGAAGGATGAAATGCTAACCTTTTTTGGTGAGCTTCCTATGTTCAAGATGATTGAGGATTATTTACCAAGCCAAAAGGGCAAGGTGATTGAGCTTAAAGAGCATCAACAAGAAGCCATGAACAGTCTTCGAAAAATGCGGGAAGAAGGTCAAAGTATTGCGTTGCTATACCATGCCACCGGGGAACGTGTCATAATAGTGA
>LSQX01349003.1_pt2 | contig 31229 bp, 27 predicted proteins | sample 654561 | NCBI WGS metagenome assembly LSQX01 (sample SAMN04489861, study PRJNA283612) | anaerobic digester metagenome | isolation source: 4 biogas reactors fed with cattle manure at either 37C or 55C with and... | place: Denmark: Kongens Lyngby | collected 2014 | reverse complement strand
GCGACACAGTCTCCAGCGTGGGACAAATAAGGAAGGTTTCCTTCGTCTTTGTGCCTTAAAATGCCGCGACAATAACGCCCGCGACGACGGCCAGGTTCATCATGATGGTGGTGATGTCTTTGATTTCTCTCAGCCAGGCGATGCGTTCGGCTTTTTCCGGTACGACAATGGTGTCTCCCGGCTCGATGGTCCGTATCTCACCCCCGTAGGCGGTCATTTCCCAGCGCGCCCGCGAGGCGCTCCAGCCGATGAAATTTCCGGAAACTCTGCGCGCGCTGCCGTCCACTTTCAGGACATACACGTTGCGCGTGTCTGCATAATGTGAGTAGCCGCCGGTCAGCTCTATATAATCCTGATAGTCGTACTGGTCCGAGTATAAATGGCTGCCCTGTGACATAACCGAGCCCATGACGCTTACGGCGTTGTTTTTTTCCGGCACATGCAGCGTGTCTGCATCCTCCAGTTCAAAATCGTATTCCGAGTCCCGAAGGGTTTTCGCGTCGGCCAGGCGCACGGTCATTCTTCCTGTCGCCCTGCTTTGCCGCAGCAGGTCGATAAAACGCTTTTTCTGCTCCAGCTCCACTTGTTTGGCGGCAATTTCCGCACTGGATAAGGCGGTGGACACTTGCTCGGCCCCGGCGGAAAGCAGGTCTCTTTCCATGCGCGCGGTCATCTCCTCCAGGCCTTGCTGCTGGAGTTGTCTTACCCGCTCGCGTGTGAAATTGGCGCCGCGCAGGTAAGCGTAGGGGGTGAATCCGCCGGCCCTTTCGATAAGGTCGGATAATTTCTCGCCCTTGCGAAACGGATATTTCCCCGGAAAGCTGACTTGTCCCGTGAGCGTGACCATTCTGATTTTCTGATAGTCGGCAATGCGCTTGACCAGCAGACGGTCATTGGGGGACAAGCTGAGGTTGTGGATTGCATCTCCGGCGAGCGCTTTTTTCAGGTTGATGTTTTTGTGCACCAGGTTCCCCAGACGGCCGTTCACCACGTTCACGGAGGTGATTTCCGCCTCCTCCAGATAAGCTGACTCCAAAACGTTTCCCGCCTTGAAGACCAGGTCGTAAACGGTCATGCCGGAGGTGAATTGATAGGTTCCCGGGTTGGTGACGTCGCCCGTCACGAAAACACTGGCCTTGGGGTTTTGCTCCCAGATGGAGTGAATGATGATTTTGTCTTTGTCCTGCAGGGGCAGATTGTGCCGGGGGTCTTCCGCCATGGCGCGCGCCACATTGAAATAGGTCGTTTTGTATTCATTTTTGGCGTACTCGCGGACGATTTCGCCGTTTTCCATGCTGGCGCTGCCGGTCAGCCCGCCTGCCTTCAAGATGGCGTCCTTGACTTTCATGTTGCCGGCCAGGTCAATTTGCCTGACCACCTGCATCCTGTTTTCCAGTCTTTTGAGCCTCGCGGTGAGGTCGTTTCTCCCCGCCTTTTCCAGTTCCGCCTCAAGGTAGCGCAGCGCACCCGGGGCGGGCCTTCTTTCCTGTTCGATTTCATCTTCAATTTCTTCTATTTTCGCGGCGTAAATGTAAAAACGCTCTTCACTTTCCAGCCCCGCTCTGACGGAGCGCAGTTCGGCAAGAATGCTCTGGTTTCTTGCTTTGTGTCCGGCATCCATTTGCTCGGGGTCCTGATGAACATCCGTGGAGCTGCCGCGGATTTCTCCTTCCACCGTGACGATTGGCGGGTCAATGAATAAATTGCGGTTGAATATAAAAACCTGGTCCTTCGGCGTCAGCTCGAAATTTTGCGACTCGTCGTTTTGTAAAATGAGCTTACCGAGGTTGAAGGGAATTAAAACGATGGCTTTGTCGGGCGGAGTCTGCCTCTTGATCAGAGAGTAATCAAAATGAGTCGCTTCGAGCAGGTCGTTGGTGTCTCCGACCAGATCCCGGACGCGCATACCCGGCCTGAAGGAATACTTTCCCGGCCTTTTGACATTGCCGCTCAAATATATGGCGTTTTCGTCTCTGTCCACGATGGGGAAGATTTTGACCATGTCCGCGTCCTGGAGGACAAAATCCCGAACCAGGCTCAGCGTTTTGTCATTGATGTCGATGACGACCTGCTTTTCGTTTTTAATGATTCTTTCCACCTGCATCTGCTGTGTGTAGGCGCTGGGAATGATACCGCCGGCCAGGTCGATTAAATGGGCCAGGTCGAATTTGTCACGCAGTTCGTAGATGGCCGGCCGCTTGACGTTGCCGGCGATGCCCGCCTGCGGCCCGGTGACGGGTACAAAAACGACGTCCCCCGCCTGCAGTGTGATATCGCGCGATTTGTCCCCTTTCAGGAAAAGGTCATACAGGTCAAAATAAGAGATCATTTTTTCGCCGCGGCGGATTTCAATGCGGCGCATCGATCCGATGGCGGAAGGCCCCCCCGCCATGATGAGCGCGTCTGTAACAGATGACATCGCGCCTGTGGTATAGGCCCCCGGCCTTCTCACATCGCCCAGAACAAAAACAGGGATAGAGCGGGTGGAGCCGACGGTGATGTCGATATTGGTGCCCGTGATCTGCTGGGCTTTGGCAATGACATGTTTGGACATTTGCTCATAGGTCATGCCTGCCACATAGACGGGGCCGATCTGCGGGATGGTGATCTTGCCGTCGCGGTCAACGGTCAGCGAGTGCTGGGCGCTGAGGCGACCCCACAAAAGAATGTTGATCTGGTCGCCGGAGCCGATAACGTAGTTAAGCGGTACGGGCACGTCTTTGCGCGCCGCGGAAACAGCAGCCGTATGCCTGAAGAATTCATGCCCGAAGCGTCTGAGGCGCAAGGAGATATCCTGATATTGTCCAAACTGTCGGGTCCTGTGAAACAAAGTGTCTTCCAGGTCCGCCTCTTCGGTGTCCGCTTTGATGTCTTCGGCGGGCCGCCCGTCTTGTGGTGTTTCTTTTTTCCGACTTTCGAACATTTCGCGTCCCTGCTGGATCTCTGCGTCGGTCAGGGGATGATCTGCGCGCTGCTCCAGCATCTGTTTGCCTTTTTGAATTTCCGCCGGCGTCAGTGTGACGCCTGCCTTTTGAAGTTCGGATTGAATCGCCTCCGCCTCCGGCGCTTGTCCCGAGAGGGGCTGGGCATGGGAAGTTCCGGCATTGACCGCAGACAGAATGATAAATGTAAGCGCGAACACAAAACAGTATTTAAGACGCATTTGGCCCTCCGGCGGATTGATCTTTTATTTTCCTGAGATATTCTCTGAACAGCACGACAAAAACCCCGATAAACAGCGACACCGTGAAGGCCAGAACTACCATCTGCGCCCTTTTGGGCTTGCTTTTACGGTCGGGCGTCATGGGCGGGTCGAGCACCTTGAAGGCGAATCCTTCGTTTACTTCCGCCATCATCATGGTTTCGATTTTTTCCGCTATAAGAGAGTAAATTTTCTGCTGGACTAAAGCGTCGTTGGTTTCGAGAAGCTGCTTTTCGAGGTATTCTTTGTTGATCGTGGCGATGCGCCTGGCTTCGGAACTCATATGCTCGTTGAGGGTGACAATGTAGTAGTCAACTATTTGAGCCGCGGTTTCCGCGTCATCAAAATCGGCGGCAATGGTGATGACATCTTCTTTTATGTTGTGACTGATTTTTACAATGTTGTTGAGTGCGCGAATGCCGTCCCATGTATCGGGCTTACCCGGCTCTTTTTGGGGCGCTTTCGGGTCAGCCGGCCTCAATTTGGCAAGCAGCGCAAGAGGGTTCAGACTGACGCCCGGCTTTTTCCAGGTTTTATTATCCGGGTCCCATCGTTTGGGAAAAAGTATGGGAAGAAGCTGGTAGCGTTCAATCATCTCTTTTTTCAAAACATTTGACTTGAGCAGGTTTGCTATTTCCACGGACGACGAGGGATTGGGCATGGCAATGCCCACCATGCCGGCCAGACCCCCGTATTGTGACGCCAGTGACGAGAAGCGCGAGGTTGCTCTGTCCGGCATCACCGGCTTGATGACGGCCTTTGCCGTATAGATATTGGTCATGGTCAGCGACAGTACAACCGTGGCCAGGGTGCAGATGATGACAATGCACAGGATTAGTTTTCGCCCCCTCCAGATTGTGCGGGCCATCTCGAGAAGATCAATTTCGTCTTGTGCGTCATATTGAACGACGGATGGTTCCGGTTTTTTATCTTCGGCCATGTCAACCTTTCGAAATGCTGTTTTCCCGGCGTGATATTTAAAAATATATTTGAATTTTGGAGATTTCCGGCCACGCCCGGCGCCTGTGTTTGCGGATTTGCATAACATGAAGGCGGGTCGGAATCAACCGGTTTTGCGATGTTTTGACGGCTTCCACCCCCGGTACGCTCAAGCGCGCCACCCCCGCCGGCGGTGGGATAATATCGTCATACCGGCGAAGGCCGGTATCCAGGACAGAATGAGCAGATAGCGAGTAGCTGATAATGGATGGTGGGAAGCAGAAGACAACAACTCCACCCCCGGCCCTTCGGGCCACCCCCGCCGGCGGTGGACAAGAGCGGAAGGGTTCCTTAGACCATGAGCCACGAGCCACCAGCTTCAAAAGTACAGGGCCGCTTCCGTTCCGATAAAGTGATTTTTCTGGCGGATGCCCGGAATATTGTCGACATTTTTTATTTCTTCATAGGCGTATTTGAGCGTAAAGCTTGTGTGAGGATTTATACGGTAGCCTATTTCCGAGAAGAACTGATTTTTAATCTGTGTCGCGCTGTTCATCTTGATGCCGCTTCTTTCACGGTCAAAGGCGAGCTTATAAAATACATTCTTGATGCTGTGCGACCACTCGACGAAGATATCGTCCGCATCTGCGCCTGTGTGATGTCCGAACACACGTCCGTCAAAGCGCATCGGGTGCAGTTGATGCCTGTACCACGCGTCCGGCACGCTTTGGGGGCATAAATTCGCGTATTCTCCGCGCAGGATGGCTCCTTCCAGCGTGAAGGGTTTGAAAAGCGCCAGCCCCAGGATGTAGGCGCGCCTGTTGGGAGGAATGCCGCTGTCTTCGCCTCCCCACTCGGCGGTAAATTTAAGCCCGTCGATGACGAAAAGATATTTTTTGAGTGCGGGAATAGTCAGGGCTAGATCCGCGGAAAATTGCTGGTTGACTTCGTCATTGTTGTCGCTGGGACGGCTGTATATGATTTTATATAGATGACTGGGTTTCATGTGTTTCTTGTCCCGATAGCCGGGGCCGCCGAACATGGCCAACTGCGATCCCCCTACTTCCAGAACAGGAAGCGGCTTCAAGCCCAGGCGCACACCGTATAAAAAAGGATTGGCGCGTTCAGGGTCTGTGCGTTCGTCATTGAGCTGTGCAAAAATGACGTTGAACTGCACAGGCCCCAGATAGGAAAAAAACCACGGCAGGAGCACGGGTTCCGGATTGGAAAGTTTGATCATGTCAAAAGGCTTGGCGTTGTTGGACATCAAAAGCGAGCCGTGATAGCTTGGCCCCCACCACAGAGAATCACGGCCGACCTGAAGCTCGAGATTGGAAAAGGTAAGCTTGGCATATCCTTTGTGCAGCCTGGCCTCGGTGCGGGCGCTGTGGTTGTCGAATGTTCTGTATTCATTAAATACAAAAGCAGGCTGGACGAAAAATGAAAAATATCGCCCCACCCGGGCGTGTGACTGCATTTGCACGAGTGCATTGTGGCCGCGGATTTCGGGGAGGCCCTCTTTATTGAAGACTGAAAAAGGACCGTCCAGATAGCTGTAGGAAATGGAGGCGGACTCGACCGGTTTCAGAAAGGTTCCGGCGGCGCTTTGAGGCGAGCGCGCCTCAGCGATTTCCGCCTCGAAGAGTTTCGCGTATCTGCTTTGTATGTCGCGGCAGCTCGCGGAGGGCTTTTCCATCATGGAGCATTTATGAAGCGCGGCGGAAAGCTGATTGCCGATTTCGCTTCTGGCAAACGGCCTGATGGAATGCAGGTTGCTGGTGATGAGGCCTTCGGCCGCCCATAATTCCATGTCGCGGTATAAATCACGCTCGAGGGAAACATTGGAGGAGGACATGGCCTGCAAGGCTGGCGGAATATAAAAAGAAATCGAAATAAATGCGGCGATGAGCAGTGCACTCATCAAAGTGTTTTTTACGGCCATCTTTCAATCGAGTCCTTTTGTCTGGTGTTTTACGCTGTACGAGTTCCAGCACCGCGCTGTTCGATCAGCTTGTTTCAGTTTCGAATTATCTCCTTTGCCGCTTCCAGCACCTCGGCGGGCATGATGTCTTTCATGCACTGACCGGTTGCGCATTTTTTCAGCAGGCAGGGGCTGCAAGGCAGGCCGCTGCTGATGACTGTATGTCCCACTCCGTAGGGGCCGGTTCTGGCCGGGTTGGTCGGCCCGAAAAGGGCGACCACCGGTGTGCCCACGGCCGCCGCCAGGTGCATTGGCCCGGAGTCGGTGGTGATGACGATGGCTGCGCTTTTGTAGATTTCCGCAAGCTGCGGCAGTGTGGTCTGTCCGGCAAGGTTTATCCCGTCTGTCTTCATGCGGGAGGTGATGTCTAGGACATCTTCTTTTTTGCTTCCTGTAAAAACCACATCGAGCCGTAAATCTTCTTTTATTGAATCACCGAGCCTGGCGAATTTTTCATTGTCCCATAATTTGGTTTCCCAGTACGCGACGGGATTGATAGCAACGAATCGCTTTGGAAGCAAATTATATTTTGCCATAAGCGACATCGCCTGTTTTTTTGTGTCCTGCGTGAGGGGTAAAATAAACTGCGCCCCGCCGACGGAGGCGCCCAGATGACGCACAAAGTCAAGGTAGCGGTCAGCCGCGTGCTTGTTCATGTCTTCCGGAATTCTTTCATTGTAAAACAGGCGCGTAAGTTCCTGCCATGAGTCGTAGCCCAGTTTCCTTTCGCCCCTGCTCAAAAAAACGATGACGGCGCTTTTGAACAGGCCATGAAAATCGATGACCAGGTCATAGCGACGGGCGCGCAGCTTCGCCATGAATGCGCGCGCTTCATGGCGAACTTTTTTGAATGCTCCGGATTTGAGTTGTTTGATCCAGCTTTTGCGCCTGAGTACAATGACTTCGTCCAGCAGTGGATGGCCGGTGACGAGACCGGAGGCGGCCTCTTCCACCACCCAGGTGATATGCGCGTCCGGATATAGCCCGCGCAAGGCGGCAAGCGAGGGGAGGGTGTGGATGACATCGCCGATGGCGCTTAATTTCACGATTAAAATATTCACTTACGGTCCTTCATGATCCAGCGCACTGCCTCGAGAATGTCGGAGGCAATATGCTCCGGACGGTTGTCCGCGGTTTCCCTGTCCAGCCCTTCACCTTTTGCCTCCTGTCGTCCGCAGCCGGTCAGCACCAGCACGCCCCTGACGCCGGCGCGCCGGGCCGTTTCCATATCCAGATACCGGTCGCCGATCATGTAGGAGCGTGCAAGGTCGATTTCCAGCTCACGGGCCGCCTGATAAAGCATGCCGGGCTGTGGTTTACGGCAGTCACAGGCTTTTTTGTACAAAGCGGCGCCTTCGGTCGGGTGATGGGGGCAGAAGTAAAAGCGGTCTATGAAAGCACCCCGCTGCTGAAGGTTGTTTTGAATCAGGGCGTTTATTTCGCGGACCCGCTCTTGTGTGAAAAAACCCCTGGCGACGCCGGACTGATTGCTTACGACTACCGCTTTCATGCCGCTTTGGTTGATCAGGAGGATGGCTTCAAAAGCCGCCGGAATGATGCGCAGCCTCTCCGGGCGGTCGAGATAGCCGACCTCTTCGTTGATGGTGCCGTCGCGGTCCAGAAAAATGGCGGAGTTTCGACTCATAACCTGTCAAACCTTTTCCAGCAATCTATGCGCCGCTTCATAAACGTCATCCGCCGTGATGGAGGTCATGCAGCGAAAGTCGGTCGGGCAGGTTCTTTTCAGACAGGGGCTGCACTCCACGGGCTTGCGCACCAGCACGGTTCTTTCACCGGGGGGTGATGTCGTCACGGGATTGGTGGAGCCGAAAATCGCGACTGTGGGGATATTGAGCGCGCCGGCCACATGCATCAGCCCCGAGTCGTTGCTGACAAACACCCGGCAGCGGGAAATCAGATAGATTGTTTCCCGCAGGCTGGATGATCCCGCCAGGTTGACCATGGCGCGGTTTGCATGCTTTTGAACTTCATCGGTTGTTTCGCGATCCGCCCTTGAGCCGAACAGAATCGCCTGCGCGTTCAAATCCGCGCCGAGACGGTCCGCCACGGCCGCAAATCTTTCCGGAAGCCATCTTTTGGCCGGGCCGTAGGCCGCCCCGGGGGCAAGGCCGATAAATCCCCGGTCTTCACCCGGCAGATATTTGCCTGCCACTTCCTGCGCCGCCGCCGGTGAGATGAGTGTCTCCAGATGCATCGCACGGTCAACGGGCGCGCAGCCCAGCGACTTGACCATTTCCAGATAATAGTCGATCTGATGCACTTTAAATATTTCTTCGGTTCGCCGCACGGGATGTGTCAGCAAAAAACCGCGCCCGTCTGCGTTATAGCCGGCGCGTATGCGAATGCCGGCCGCCGTACTCACGATGGCCGCTTCTATCGCATTTTGCAAAAGTACGGCCGCGTTGAATTTTCTCTTACGTAAGGCGTTTGCCAAACGAAACACACCCAGGGGATTGTCGAATTTGGCGTCATACGGGATTATTTCATTCGCGGCCGAAAACAGGCGATATATTTCAGTAACCGGCCGCTTGGCCAGTATCGCCAGATGTGCCCCGGGGTAAGCCGCCCGCACGGAAGAAACGGCCGGCAGCGTCATGATGGCGTCGCCGATCCAGTTGGTGCCGCGGATCAATATTTTTTGCAGGCCGGTTTGCGGCAGTTTCTTCTTTGCATTTAAAATCAATTTACGCCTCCCGTCCGACGGCCCGCCTCGCGCGCGGGCCGGGCGGCTTGAGAAAAATGAGTATGTTTTCTTGCCTGAACAGGCCTGGTCTTCCAGCGCCGGTGGAGCCACAGCCATTGCCCCGGATATTTTCGGACATGGTCTTCGATGATTTTGTTGTAGCTTTGTGTGTTGGTAAGCAGGTCTTTGTCGCGATTTCCGGTTTTGACTGTTTCCACTTGTGGGCCTATTTCCGTCAGATATGTACCGTTTTGCATGCGCGTGGTGAAGACAGGCAAAACAGCCGCCCCCGTGTGCATCGCCATCAGCGCGACACCGGTCGTGGCGCATGCCGGCCGTCCGAAAAAGTCGATAAAGACCCCCTCCCTGGCCGCAACATTCTGATCGATGAGCAGGATGACCGCCTCTCCTTTTCTCAGCAGCGGCAAGACCATGCGCATCGCGTTGGCCTTATGCAGGTTGCCGATGCCCAGCACACGGCGCAAAGAGGTGCTGAACTCTTCCAGAAAGGGGCTGTCGAGCCTGCGGGCCATGAAATGCGGCGCTTGGGAAAGGATGGCCAGCGCAGCGTTACCGAATTCCCAGTTGCCGAAATGAGCGGTAAAAAGAAGAATGCCCCTGCCTTCACGCAGGGCGTTTTCATAATGTTCAAGTCCCTTGACGGTGACATGACGGTGAATGTTTTTTTTGTTGAGCCGCACAATCGAAGGAAACTCGACAAATGTCAGGGCGAAGTTTGCGTAGGTCTCTTTAATAATCTGCAAAAGCTCGTCCGTTGACTTATCGGGAAATGATCTCGACAGATTGTGCAGCGCAATGAGTTTGTGCGTATGCATAAAATAGTAGGCGACTCGCGCCATGCACACGGCGAAGATGCGTTTGAGAGGCCGCGGCACGATGCGCTCGAGCGCCTTGATTGTTTGAATGAAAAAGTTCAATTTTTTACCTCCAGGCGCCGGATGATAAACTCTTCAAACGAAGGCTGGGCCGGCATGATGCGCATTTCCACACGCACGACGGCAATCAGCCGAAAAAAATCCGGATAAGCGGCAAGGCGTACTGCGTCTTTTTCCGTGGTCAGCCAGAAATCAGCGGCAAGCGGTTCGAAAGTGTCTTTAAGAGCATCCAGATCGGAGCGGGTGTAGGGGTGATGATCCGGAAAATCAATGAATGACAAAATGTCCGCTTCCGTCTCTTCCAATATAGACCTGAATGACTCCGGACGGGCGATGCCGCAAAAGGCGCACACTTTTTTCCCCACCAGTGCGTCGGGCGCAAGGCGTCTGTTGTCCGAAGGGGTGACGATTTCCTGCAGCCGGTGCACGGCACGAAAAACGGGAATGCCCGTGTCGGCGATGCGCGCAATCTCCGGGTGCAGCGGTTGTGTATGTTCGTCGCGCGTCATTATGATGCAGTCAGCGCGCCTGAGGGCCGACACAGACTCGCGAAGTCCCCCGCGCGGCAGCAGATGACCATTGCTAAACGGTCTTTGCGCGTCGAGCAAAACGATATTTATATCGCGCCTGATTTGCCTGTGCTGAAAGGCATCGTCGCAGACAAGCACTTCCGCCCCGAAGCGTTCAATGGCTGCCCGGCCGGTAAGGCTTCGTCGGGCACCGGTAAGAACCGGCACGCCCGGCAGCATGCGCGCGATCAAAAGCGGCTCGTCGCCCGCCTCTTTTGCATCGAGGAGGACAGCCCGCCCGTCGGAGACGACATTGACCGGCTGCGGGTTTTTGCCCCCGTAGCCGCGGCTGAGCACTGCCGGCCGCCGGCCCGAAAGAATAAGCATTTGCGCCACAGCGATCACGCAGGGTGTTTTGCCTGTGCCGCCAACGGTGATATTGCCGATGCTGATGACCGGACGCGCAAGCTTTACGGATTTCAGTATCTGCCGGTCATAGAGGTAATTGCGCAACGAGACGATCAGGCGGTAAGGCAAAGAGGCGAGATAAAGTAACGCTCCGGTCGGGCTGAAACGGCGGATGGCTTCATCCTCATTCCATATCCTTTGCCACGGAATAATTGCCATTTGTTTCGTCCTTGAACTGCAGGTTATACAGTCTGTAATATTCACCCTTTTTGGCCATCAATGTATTGTGGTCCCCTTCTTCCACGATCCGCCCGTTGACGAGGGCAATGATCCTGTCGGCGTTGCGGATGGTGGACAACCGGTGGGCGATAACCAGCGTTGTCCTGCCCTTCATGAGGTTGTCGAGCGCGTCCTGGACTTCGATTTCAGCTTCCGTATCCAGCGAGGAGGTCGCTTCGTCCAAAATGAGGATCGGCGCATCTTTGAGCAGAGCCCGCGCGATGGAGATGCGCTGTTTTTCACCGCCGGAGAGTTTCGTGCCGAGCTCACCGATGTTGCTGTCATATCCTTTGGGGAGCTTCATGATGAAGTTGTGAGCGTTGGCCGCTTTGGCCGTGTTGATGATTTCTTCGTCCGTCCTTTTGATGTCGCCGTAGGCGATATTGTTTTTCACCGTGTCATTAAACAGGATGGTCTGCTGGGTGACCATGGCAATCTGGCTGCGCAGCGACTGGACGGTAACATCGCGGATGTCCTGCCCGTCGATGAGGATGCGGCCTTCTGAGACATCGTAGAAGCGGGGGATCAGGTTGACCAGAGAGGTTTTTCCCCCTCCGCTCATGCCGACAAAGGCCACTACTTCGCCCGCCTTAATAGAAAGGTTGATATTTTTAAGTACCGGTTCTGTTTCATAGCTGAAGGTGACATTTTCAATTTCGATGCCTTTGGTAACTTTCGGCAGCATACCCGCGCCGGGCTTGTCCGTGATATCCGGCACATGGTCGATGATGCTGAAGATGCGGTCCGCGCCGGCAACGCCCTGGTTGATGGTGTTGTTGACGCCGGTAAGGCGCTTGATCGGCTCATAGAGCATCAGCGAGGCGGCGATGAAGGCGAAAAAAGTGCCGGGCGTGGAATGCCCCTGAACGACATTGTAGCCGCCATAAAAAATGACGGCAGCCAGTCCCAGGCCGCCCAACAGCTCCATCAGGGGGCTCGAAATTGCGTTTACGGAAATAGCCTTCATGATGAATTTGTAGATTCTTTCGTTTTCTTTCGCGAAGCGGTCGTATTCGTATTTTTCCATGCAGAAGGCCTTGACGATGCGTGTGCCGGAAATAGTCTCCTGCAGAAGCGAATTGAGCGCCCCCATGGTTATCTGCAAAGATGTCGTGACCTTGCGGATTTTTCTGCCGAACCAGGAAATCGGATAGATCGCCACGGGAAGGACCACAATCGCGATGAGCGCCAGCTTCCAGTCCGTATAAAAAATCACGGCAATCAGCGAAACGAGCATGACCGTATCCCTGACCAGGGAGGTGATGGCCTCGGAAGAGGCGGTCTGCACGGACATCACATCATTGGTGATGCGCGACATCAGCAGGCCTGTGGGATGTTCGGTGAAGAAGGCCAGGGACTGCAACTGTATCTTTTCGTAAAGAGTGTTGCGTAAATTGGTCACGATGCGCAGGCCGATGGAACTCATAAGAATGCTTTGGGCGTAAGTGGCCAGGCCCTTCAAAAGGAAGATGCCGATGATAATAAAGGGAACCCATTTCAGTGCGGAGATATCCCTGCTGACGAATATTTCGTCAATGACGGGCTTGGCAATCAACGGCAGGGCCGACTGCAGCATACCGGCCATGATCATGCAGGGTACAGCCAGGACAAAGCGCAGATAATATTTTTTTGCCATCAACAGCAGTCTTTTGAAACTTTGCATGTCGGATCCTATATCATATCGCAGGCGATTTGCGCAGCTTTCCGGGCCGCGCCCGGGTCGCCGAGCTTTTGTCTGATGTTTTTAAGTTTACTGATCATTTCGAGCCTCCTGTCGGGGTTTGACAAAATCGACAGGGCCTCGGCGGCGATGCGTTCCCCGGTTGCCTTGAGCTGAATGAGCTCGGGGGCGACGGGCCCGCCGGCGATGATGTTTACCAGCCCTATATATTTCGGGTTGATAATGAGTTTGCCGATCAACGCCGAAAGAACGGACATTTTGTAAATGATAACCATGGGGACGCCAAGCAGGCCCGCCTCCAGTGTCGCCGTCCCCGAGGTGACAATGGCGAGATCGCAGGCAGCCAGGACGTCATAGGTGCGCCCCGAAACAATTTTCACGTCCATGCCGGAGGGATTGATGATCCCCGCAACACGATCCTTATTCAATGTATCCGCCAGAGGCAGGATATATTGCACCTGCGGTATCTGCGCGGATATTTTTTGCGCCGCTTTCATCATTTCAGGCAAAAGACGGCTTACTTCCGCGGTCCGGCTGCCGGGTAGAAGGCCGATGGTCGTGCGCGTTTCGGAAAGCCCGAATTCGAGCCTGGCCGCGGCCTGCGTAAATGACGTTTTGACCTTGTCCACAAGCGGGTGGCCGACATATTGGACTGTGTATCCGTGGCTCGCATAAAAATCGACCTCAAACGGCAAAATGACGGCCATTTTATCCACCAGCTTTTTGATCTGCTTCACTCTCCCTTCGCGCCATGCCCACACTTGCGGGCTGATGTAATAAAAAACACGGATGCCTCTTTTTTTTGCCGCCTTGGCGACAATATTCAAGTTAAAATCAGGAAAATCAATGAGGATCACCAGGGCCGGCTTCAGGCGGTCCATTGATTTTTTTATGCCGGAAATAATTTTTATGAACGTCCCGATTTTTGAAAACACTTCCGTGACGCCGACCACGCCGATGTCCGCGGCGTCCGCAAGCAGCCTCACGCCCGCCTCCTTCATCTTCGCGCCGCCTACGCCGTGGAAATCGACTGCGGGATTGATTTGCCGCATTTCACGCACGAGCATAGCTCCGTGCAGGTCGCCGGAAGCCTCACCGGCAACGATCATGACCACTGTGGAGCCGACGTCTGAAGGCTCCATAAGGCTGCGGCGGGCGCTTTCTTTACAGGGCATTGATAATAACACCGGCAATCTGCCTGATTTCCTCCTCGGTCAGCTCCGGAAACATCGGCAGTGACAGCACTTCGGCACAGCAGCTTTCCGTGACGGGCATAGCCTCCTGCGGGCCGTACATTTTGACAAACACCTCCTGCTGATGCAGGGCGACCGGATAGTACACGGCCGACGCTATTTCGGCGGCACTCAGCGCATCGGCCACTGCCTGACGGTTTTTCAGACGCAGCGTGAACTGGTGATAGACGTGCCTGCAGTCCGGACGCTCCGAGGGAAGAACGATGTCATGCCCGGCCAGCGCACGGCAGTAGGCGGCGGCGTTGGCCCGGCGGGCGTTGTTGGCATTTTCAATTTCAGCCAGCTTGACACGCAGGATGGCCGCCTGGATTTCATCGAGACGGCTGTTGTAGCCGACTTCGGAGTGGTAGTAGCGCACGGCGCTGCCGTGGTTGCGCAGGACCTTGATTTTGTCGGCGATTTCCTTGTTTGCCGTAACCACCATGCCCCCGTCGCCGTAGCAGCCCAGATTCTTGCTGGGGAAGAAGCTGTAACAGCCGATGTCGCCGAACGCGCCGGTTGGCTTTCCCCGGTATTGCGCTCCGAAGGCCTGAGCACAGTCTTCGATCACTCTTAAATTATGTTCACGGGCGATGTCCATAATCGGGTCCATGTCGGCCGGGTGTCCGAACAGATGCACCGGAATGATTGCCTTTGTTTTCGGAGTGATTTTTGCCGCTATTTTTTGCGGGTCGATATTGAAATCATCCGGACAGATGTCGGCGAAAACGGCTTTCGCGCCTATTTGCGCCGCCACTTCAGCCGTGGCGATAAAAGTGAAGGGGGTGGTAATAATTTCATCGTCCGCGCCGATGTCGCAGGCGCGCAGCGCCAAAAGCAGAGCGTCCGTGCCGTTGGCGCAGCCTATGGCGAAAGACAGTCCGTGACATGCGGCCACTTCTTTTTCAAGCTGTGCGACATTCGGCCCCAGAATGAATTGTGTCTGCTCCAGGACGCTTCCCACCGCCTTGTCAATTTCGGTTTTCAGGCGGCCGTATTGTCTTTTTAAATCAACCATCGGAATCATAATTTAAAGTCCTCATCTGTTTTCATCTTCTGAAGTATTTCGACGGCGAGCGCCAGAGACGCGCGCCCGTCCTCGCCGGACACGACAGGCCTTGTGCGTGTGCGCACCGCGTGGATAAAGGAACGGATTTCTTCCTCCAGCGGGTCGTGGCTTCCCACCTCAATGCTGTCTTGCACGATCTGCCCCTTGCCGTCGGGGGCGACAGTCTTTTGAAAGGAGATTATTTCACGCTTTCGCGTATCCACCGCGTGATACCCTTCCGGCCCGAAGAAGCGCAGCTTCTGCATGGTTTTTGCGCTGATGCGACTGGCTGTAACATTGGCGATGCAGCCGCCGGCAAAGGTCAACCGGGCGTTGGCGATGTCTATTTTGCCCGAAAGCACGGGCAGGCCGACAGCTTCGATATTTGTCAGTGGTGACTGGATAAACTTTAAAATGAGATCCAGATCGTGAATCATCAAATCGAGGATCACATCCACGTCCGTGCCGCGTTCAAAAAAAGGATGCAGGCGGTGTACTTCGATGAAAACCGGACGCGTAATGATTTTTTCCAGCGCCATCACGGCCGGGTTGAAGCGCTCGACAAAACCGACCTGAAATACCGCGCTGTTTTTTTGAGCCAGCCCAAGCAGATCGTCCGCCTCTTCGAGAGTGGCGCAAAGAGGCTTTTCCATCAGAACGTCAATTCCCGCGGCCAGAAAATCACGCGCTACCGGATGGTGGAAAGCGGTAGGCACGGCAATGCTTACCGCGTCAACTTTGTCGAGCATTTGTCTATGGTCTGTAACCGCCTCACAGCCGTAAGGTTCGGCCGCCCGGACGGCTATGTCCTTTTGTGTGTCGGCAACGGCGACGATTTTACAGCCGGCGATTTTGGCATATTTCTGCAGATGATAATTTCCCAGATGGCCGGCGCCGATCACCCCTACGCGAATGAGTTTTTCACTGGTCGTCATGATCAATCCTACCGGCAGATGCTTCTTTTTGATTTGTGAATGAAGTCGATAAAATGACGGACTTCCGGACAGTCTTCCACTTCTGCCGCGGCCTTTTCCAGTGCCTCTTCCAGAAGCAGATCAGAGCGGAAAATGATCCGGTAGGCGTGTTTGAGCGCGGCGATGGAGCGCTCCGAAAAGCCCCGCCTTTGCAGCCCGATCAGATTCAGGCCGAACAGAGTCGCCCGGTTGCCGTTGGCGATGGTGTAAGGCGGTATGTCCTTGACGACGGCGGAAGCTCCCCCCACCATCGCATGGGCTCCGACGCGGCAGAATTGATGAACGCCGGAAAGCGGGCTGACAATCGCGTAGTCTTCCACGTCAACATGCCCGGCAAGTCCCGTCGAGTTGGCGATGATGACGTTATCGCCCAGGCGGCAGTTATGGGCTATGTGAACATAGGCCATGAGCAGATTATTGTCGCCCATGACGGTCATTGCGGTATCGGCGGTCGTGGCGCGATGAATGCTGACATACTCGCGGATGATATTGCCGTTTCCGATCATCACCCCTGTTTTTTCACCGCGGAATTTGAGGTCCTGCGGCGGGGCTCCGATGGAACAGAACTGGTAGATGCTGCAGTTTTCACCGATTTGTGTATAACGATCAATAACTGTGTGTGGCCCGATGACCGTGTTTTTGCCGATTTTTACGTCGGGTTCGATAATCGAATAAGGCCCGATTTCCACACCTTCTTCCAGATACGCATCTGGCGCCACAATGGCTGTCGGATGTATTTTCATAGTTGCTCTTTACCTGTTTTGTTTATTTTTTCTTCGAGTTCTTCTACCTGTTTGATGAGCCTCATCAGCTTGACACGCATTTCAGGGAGTTTGGTTTTGACAGCCTCTACGCGCAGCCACTCCTTGATCGGCAGGGGTGGGATGCCGCCGCCGATAAAACCTTCGGGGACGTTTTTATGGATTCCCGAAGACGCTCCGATAACGGCGCGATCGCCGATGGTGATGTGCCCGACGATGCCCACCTGACCGCCGATCATCACGCTTTTGCCGATTTTGGTGGATCCGGAAATGCCTGTTTGGGCGGCAATGGCCGAGTTTTCGCCGATGACGACATTATGGGCGATCTGAACGAGATTGTCGGTTTTTACATTGCGCTTAATCCACGTTTTGCCCATGGTGGCGCGATCCACCGTGGTGTTGGCGCCCAGCTCCACATCGTCGTCGATCTGTACGATGCCGATCTGCGGTATTTTGGTGTTGCTTTGGCCCGGGTCGGCAAAGCCGAAACCGTCGGCGCCGATAACCACACCTGAATGCAGGATCACGCGCCTGCCGATGATCGAGCCGGCATAAACGCTGACGTTGGCGTAAAGAACCGAGTCCTCACCGATGGTGACGTCTTTGCCGATAAACACTCCGGGATAAATCACCGCACCCTTTTCAATTCTGGCGCCGCGGCTGATGAAGGCGCGCGGGTGGACAACGGCTTCAGGAGCAACGGATGCTCCGTCTTCTATATAAGCGTCCGGGCTGATGCCGGGCGCGCCGTGATCGATCGGATAAAATACGCCCAGCAGTTTTCCGAAAGCCAGATAAGGGTCGTCGGTGATAAGCAGGTTTTTGTCCGGTTCGACCGTCCCCGGCGGGACAATTATGGCCGCCGCAGAGGAGGTCTTGAGCATTTTTAAATACTTCGGCTGGGCGATGAAAGTCAGATCATGCTCGCCTGCCTCGTCCAGGGGCTTCAAGTCTCTGACGATAACTGTTTCATCTCCCGCCACCGCGGCGCCGATGAGATCGGCTATTTCCCTGATGCTTTTTTCCATTTAACGCCGCTTACGCTACTTTATGGTTTTATTGTATTCCTCGATTACCTTGTTGGTTATATCCAGCTCTTTGTCATAGTACAATGCCTGCATGGCATCCATGATGGCCGTGTACTTTTCCTTTTCGCCGATAGCACGCACAACTTTAGCGATTTCCGAAAGCATTTTGGTGCCGTATTCCTGATCGCGTTTCTGCAGTTCTTTATTGGTGTCGTCTACGAGATTCTGGTAATCGCGCAGCTTTCTCTGATAGGCCAGTTCCTTGTCGCTGCGTGCGGCCGGCGTCATGAGGGCTCCTTGCTTTTCCAGTTCGTCTTTCATTTTTTTCAGTTCATTTTCCGTGGCGGTGATGGCGGGTTTCTTTTTATCCACGAAAACTTTGATTTCTTCCGCTGCCTTCTTCCCAGCTTTCGAGTTTTCCATAACCTGCTTGAGGTTGATGAAACCGATTTTATCTGCGGCAAATGATGCACCGGTCCACAGCATCAGAAGTGAAATCAGTACTGCAAACAGGCAAATATTTTTTTTCATTTTTGTTTCCTCCCTTTATTTAATCTGTCTATGTGTCATTAGATGTCTGTGTGGCTGTTACATGAACATGCCGATGGTAAATTCCCACCGGCCCGGCTTTTCATTATCCCGGCGATTCAGAACGTAGCCGTATTCCAGCCTGAGCGGTCCGATGGGTGATTGCCAGCGGATGCCCGCACCACAGGTGTGCCTTAAATCGTCCGGGCGGTAATGTCCGTTCCAGGTGTTGCCTGTATCATAAAAAACAACGCCTTTCATCCCTGCGTCCTTGATCAGTGGAAAAACAATTTCCAGCGAGCCTGCCAGCATGCTTGTGCCGCCCATGACATCGCTCGTGCCTACCGGGTTTTTGATGGTTTCGTATCCCAGAGGCTGGCCTGTCTGCGAATATCTCATTCTCAACACCATCTCATCTTCCGGCCCGATATAACGCAAACCGCGCAGCGAGTTGATCCCGCCCAAAACGTACCTCTCATATATGGGCAGACGCTTGCCCCTGTTGCTTTGCAGGTAGCCTATCCGGCCTCTGGCGCCGAAAACTATTTCACCGTATATGGTGTAATGCCAGGCGGCGGAGCCCGAATATCTTGTGAACTCAGTGTCTCCCCCGAAGGGCGTACCGGCGTGCTGAACGGAAATGCTGGTTTTCGTGCCTTTTGATGGAAAGATCATGTCGTTGGTCGTGTCGCGCGTCAGCGTTGCCGTCACGGAGCTGGTGACGCGCTGTCCCTGTTCCTGCCTGATGTATTCCGATATTTGGTAATGATTGGTCACTTTAATTTCATCAACGCTCAGCCTGTAACCGACGTAGCCGAAAACTCTTTCGAAGAGGTGATGACCCATTGTCAGGCCGCCACCGGCTGTATCAAGTTTGTAGGTGTCGTATTCTTTGTCGTACTTCCACAAATCCGCTTTGCACCACAGGGGCATGTCAAAAAGCCACGGTTCGGTAAAGGAAAGTTCATAGTTGTTGGTCTTGGAGCCCAGCGACGCCTTCAGGCTCAACTCCTGCCCGTAGCCGAGGAAGTTCTGCTGGGAAATCTGTGCCATAATCACCGCCTGATCGACGGCGCTGTAGCCGGCGCCGATCATGAACATGCCGGTGTTTTTTTCTTTTACACGGATATTCAGATCCATCGTATCGCCCTGGGCCTTCTCCGTCTGTATGTCCACCTCTTCAAAATAGTTCAGATAGTTCAGTCCCTCATAGCTTGCCTTGAGCTTGCTGGATGAATACAGATCGCCTTCGGCGAGCTGCAGTTTTCTGCGGATGACTTTGTCGCGGGTGATGGTATTGCCGGAAATGCCTATCCGGGCGATGTGGATAAGATTGCCTTTCTCCAGATGAAAACTGACGTCCAGCGACTGTTCTTTTTCATGAGAGGAGATGTTCGGGGTGACATCCGCCTGAGCGTATCCCTCGTCGTTGGCGGCCGACGCAATGGTTTCCATATCCTTCAGGATCATTTCCCGGCTGTAGTAGTTTCCTGTCTTCGTTTTTAAATCGGCCAGGAGCTCCTCGCGGGGTTTGCCGATTAGGTCGCCGGTAATCTCGACTTTGCCGAATTTGAAGCGCCTGCCTTCACGGACCGCTATTTTGATATGGATGCCTTTGGCGTCCCGGTCGATGACCGGCTCGCCGATCTGGGCGTTTACAAAACCATTATTATAATAAAAAGAGGTCAGCTTCTGGACATCCTGTTTTAGCTGTGCGGGCTGTAATATGCCCGTGTCCGTAATGAAGCCCAGCAGGGTCCGCTCGGTGGTGGACATCATATTGACGAGTTCTTTGTTGGTAAAAGCTTCGTTGCCTTCAAAGGTGATCGAGCGGATATAGACGCGCTCATTTTCTTTGATATCCAGAATAACGACAAAATCTTTCGGTCCGTCCTGTTCGAGGCGATGGGTTATTTCCGCGTTGTAATAGCCCTTGGTTTCATACAGCGCCTTGATTTTCTGTATATCTTCCTTAATTTTGTCCTGATTGACGCTCTGGCGTGTCTTGACCGACATAAGGCTGGTGATGTCGTCTTTGTCGAGCTTTTTGTTGCCGACGATCCTTATTTCGGAAATCAGACCTTTTTCCGTTACGGTAAAGGTGAGAATTTTTCCTCCCGTGTCCGCCGTGATATCGGCTTTGACGTCGGTAAAAAAACCCATTTTGAAAATTGCTCTGATATCGGCGGAGACATCGTCTTCATTGAGAGCTGCACCGGATCTGCTGCGGAGTTTCTGCCTGATGGCGTCTGCGCCGATCTTGCGGTTGCCGGCGATATCGATGCGAATTATTTTATCCACCAGCCCCAGGCGCTCCAGTATTGATGTCTTGATCTCCGCCGCGAGCGCTTCGCGTCCCGTCACATCGCTGCCCTGAACGGACAGGGCCGGCAGGGCGGTGCCGGCCGCCACATCAATAATGCGTGCATCGACATTGAGCGCGTTACCGAACTTTGTGACGCTCCCGGTGATGATATAGCCGACGCCCAGCCGGGTGCCGGCCTCGACGGCCGCGCCGGTAGTCAATGGGGCAATCTGCAGCAATGCTTCGTCCGGAGCGATGGTTTCGATTTTCTTTTCCCTGCCCAGTTGTCCCAGCAGATGCTCATGCAGGGCGGCTTGCAGCAGATCCGCATCTCTGTCCGCATGCACTTCAAACGGAAGGAGGCATATTTTTACGGCCTCTTGGGCCTGACCGTGCGTCGGAGGCCAAAGAAGCAGAAAAAATAAAACGAAAAGAAAATAACAGGATTTATTTTTGATAATCATATATTTTCCCGTCACGCAGGCCGATTCTGCCGGACATCCTGTCGGCCAGCAATTTATTGTGTGTGACCACAATCAGAGTGATGTTTTTTGTCTCGTTTAATTTTATCAGGACGTCTTCTATCTTTTTTCCTGTTTCCGTGTCAAGGTTTCCTGTCGGCTCGTCGGCCAGCAGTATTTCCGGCTCCATGACCAGTGCGCGGGCAATGGATACGCGCTGCTGTTCCCCTCCGGAGAGTTCCCCCGGTTTATGTTTGATCCTGTGGTCCAGCCCGACTTCGTAAAGTAGCCGCCGGGCCTTGTCCGCCGCCTCTTTTTTCCCCAGTCCGCTGATGAGCGCCGGCATCATGGTGTTTTCCAGGGCGGAAAACTCCGGCAGCAGATTGTTGAACTGGAAAACAAACCCGATGGTGGAATTGCGGAAGGCGGACAGCTTGTTTTCATGCCATTCAAAGACGTTATGACCCCCGATGGAAAGAATACCGGACGTCGGGTGATCCAGTGTGCCGAGAATGTGAATGAGCGTGCTTTTTCCCGCGCCGGAGACTCCGACCACGGCCAGTGAGTCCCCCTTTTTTATTTCCAGGTTCAGGCCGCGCAGAACCTCGATCCGGTTGCCGTCCTTTATAAATGTTTTGGATAAGTTTTCCAGGATGATCATCGGGTTGTCTCTTATTCGTACCTCAATGCTTCCGCCGGATCGAGCCGCGAGGCCCTCAAAGCCGGGTAGATGGTGGAAAGCAGACAGATCAGCATCGTGCCGATTGCAATGACAACCACATCGCTGTAATTTACCTTCGAAGGCAGCTCGCTTAGATAGTACACGTCGCCGGGCAGAATTTTAAAATTGAAAAGTTTTTCTATAAAGGCAGAGACGCTCTGCAGGTTCAGCGCGACGGCAAGGCCCGCGATGGTTCCGAAGACGGTTCCCACCGCGCCGACGATCAGCCCCTGATAAACAAAAATTTTCATGATGCCCCTCGAGGTGGCGCCCATGGATTTAAGTATGGCGATGTCTTTGTTTTTCTCCATGACGATCATAATGAGCGCGCTGATGATGTTGAAAGCGGCCACCAAAACGATCAGGCTCAAAATGATGAACATGACCCGCTTTTCCAGTTTCAGGGCGGCAAACAGGTTTTTGTTCATCTGCATCCAGTTTTGCACGAAAAAAGGAAAGCCGAGACTGCTTTGAATGTTGCGTCCGACGGCATCCGCCTTATAAATATCCTTGACGATGATATCGATGCCCGACACGGCATCGCCCATTTCCAGAAACTCCTGGCAGCTTCTGATGGATAAAAAAGCCAGCTTCGAATCATATTCGTAAAAGCCCGATTCGTAAATACCCGTCACAATAAATTTTTTCATGCGCGGGACCATGCCCATCGGCGTGGAAATGCCGCCTGCCGGCGAGATGATGGTGACCGGGTCGTATAAAAAAAGCCCCATGTTTCTGGCCATTTCCCTGCCGATGAGAATTCCGGGGAGATTCCGGTCCTCTTCGGGCAGCTCTTTTAGCACATCGGCGGGAATTTGATTGAGGTGTTCGATATTCCCCTCGCGGATTTTACCCAGATTCAGTACACCCGCTGAGCTTTCCGTGTCCATGCCGCGGATGATCACGCCGGTGATGCTGCTCTGATTGCGCATCATGGCCTCTGTATAAATAAATGGAGTGGAGGCGATAACGCCCGGAGTCTTGTCGATTTGCGCGCGCACGGCCTTGTAGTCTGTCATGGGCCCCTGCAGACCGGTGGTGACTTCAATGTGGGAGCGGATGCCCAGGATTTTGTCGCGCAGGTCCTGCTCAAAGCCGTTCATGACGGCCAGTACGATAATCAGCGTGGCCACACCCAGAAAAATGCCGAAAATCGATATGAAGGTGATGATCGAAACGAATACCTGCTTTCGTTTCGCCCTCATGTATCGTCTGCTGATGAAAAATTCGTAGGCCATCGCATTATATATCCTGCCGCAAAAAGCTGCGGCTATCCCTGTTTGGTTCTCAGCAGGGGAAACAAGATGACGTCGCGGATGGAGGCCGAGTCGGTAAAGAGCATGATCAGCCGGTCGATGCCGATTCCCTCCCCGGCGGTCGGCGGCATGCCGTATTCCAGGACGCGGATATAGTCCTCATCCATCTCATGCGCCTCATCGTCGCCCGCTTCCCGCTCCTTGAGCTGCTGCACGAACCGCTCGCGCTGGTCGGCCGGATCATTGAGCTCGGAAAAGGCGTTGGCGATTTCCCGACCCGAAATATAAAGCTCGAAACGGTCAACCAGATCCGGGTTGGAATCAGATTTTCTCGACAGAGGCGATACAGCGATTGGGTAATCCGTTACAAAAGTGGGTTGAATCAGTTTTTTTTCCACAAACTCGTCGAAAATGGCCATGAGAACTTTCCCCAGCGGATCCGCCGGCCGGATGTTGCAGCCGGCCTTGTGGGCGAAAGCTACAGCTCTTTCGTAATCGGTCAGGTCGGCAGGCTCCATGCCGGCAATCTGCAAAAGAGCGTCTTTTACGGACAGGCGCCGCCACGGTGGTGTCAGATCGATTTCCTGCCCCTGATAGGTAAAGGTGAGCTTGTTGAAAATATTACGGGCGATGGAGGCAAACAGTTCTTCCGTAAAGGACATCAGGTCCGTGTAAGTGGCGTAGCTTAGGTAAAACTCCATCATGGTGAATTCGGGGTTGTGAAAAGTGGAAATGCCCTCATTGCGGAAATTGCGGTTTATTTCGTAAACTCTTTCCAGGCCGCCGGTGACCAGGCGCTTTAAATAAAGCTCCGGGGCGATACGCAGATAAAAATCCTGCCCCAGGGCGTTGTGATGAGTTTTGAAGGGCCGGGCGACCGCGCCGCCCGCCTGCGGCTGCATCATGGGCGTTTCCACTTCCAGAAAATCATGACTGTCCATGAACTCACGGATCAGTTTGATGATTCTGCTGCGCCGGTGAAAAATTTCCCTGACCTGGGGATTGGAAATCAAATCCAGGTGGCGCTGCCGGTAGCGGATTTCAATGTCCGTCAGGCCATGCCATTTTTCCGGCAGCGGGTGTATTGCTTTGGATGCAAGGCGGATACTGTCGGCCTCGATGGTCAGCTCATCTGTTTTGGTTCTGAACAGCCCTCCGGAAACATAAACGATGTCGCCGATGTCCAGTTTTTTGAACAGAGAAAAATCCTGCTCGCTCAAGATATTTTTCGCCACATAACACTGTATGAGGCCTTTGCGGTCCTGAATTTTGATGAAGGCCGCCTTGCCGAAGTTCCGTACGGCCATCAGACGCCCGGCCAGCGAGAATTTATCCGTCAGTTGCGCCAGGTCGGCGGCGATTGTCTCGCCGAAGCGTTCGAAGATTTCGGCGGTGGTATTTTCAGGTTTGATGTCGTTGGGATATAAATCGACTCCGGCTGTTTTCAAGGCCGCGATTTTTTCGAGGCGAACCTTTAAAAGATCACTGTCTTCCATAATTTCTCCGCTTTTTCTAAAGTCAGTCTGACTATATTTATTTTGGGGTTTAGTCAAGTCCGATTGTCCAGACGGCCCTCGGGAGGGGCGTTTTCGCGGAAACAAAAATGTGTTTGCCTACGAGGTGGTTGTTATGTATGATGAGTGACACTTTATGCACAGGGGGAAACAAAATGATCAACAAGGCGATATTGATCGGCAGGCTGGGCAAGGATCCGGAAGTCCGCTACACACCGGACGGGACCATGGTTACCAATTTTAATCTTGCCACCGATGAGCAGTGGAAAGATAAAAGCGGCGAAAGGATGCAAAAGACAGAGTGGCATCGTGTCGTTACTTTCGGCAAGCTCGCGGAAATTTGCGGAAATTATCTGGTCAAGGGGAAACTGATTTTTATCGAGGGCCGGATTCAGACACGCTCATGGGAAGATAAGGAGGGCGTTAAGCGCTACACGACGGAAATAGTGGCCAATGACATGAAGATGCTCGACTCTAAGGGGCAAAGCAGCAGAGCGGACGACACAGCTGCATCCGCCATGCAGGGCGGCGGGGAGCAGCCGGAGGACGTTCCTTTCTGAATACAGACTTTTGACGATAAATTACACCGGGGAAGACAGCCACTACTTGTCTTCCTCTTTTTTTGTCGGGGGGTTGGTCGAATCGTTCTGATCAGAGACTGATTTCTTGAAGTTTCTGATGCTTTGGCCCAGGGCGGAGCCTATTTGCGGCAGCTTCCCCACGCCGAAAATAATCAAAACAATAACCAGTATAATCAACAACTCGGGGATTCCCAAACTTCCAAACATAAATACACCTTCCTTCTTTTTTGTTTTACGGCAGGTGCAGGTGAATCACCTGCCCTGATTTGCCCAGGTTTTCTATCATTTTTCCGTTTAAACTTATCCGGATACCGCCGGCATTGCCGATGTCCATGCTAAAGCGCGCTGCTTTGCTGGATATTTTGTCTCCGGGTTTTAGTAAAACCTCGAGAGGTTCCTTATCATCACTTTGAATCCGTATCCAGGTTTCTTCCACGGCGTCAATTGACAGAAAAAACTGTTCATTTTCTCCGGTATCCGCCGGTGTTGCGGCAGGGGTATCTGTTTTCTGTACCTGAGGGACGGCCGCTTCGCTTTCTGCGGCTTGCCGGGCCGCTGTTTCTTCAGGCTGCTTTCGGGTGGCGTCGGCCTGGTCTGCTGCCGCGATATTGTCTTGCCTGTCACCTTCAGACAGCCCGTTCGGCTGCGCGGCGCTTTGGTCCACGGTCAGGGGCTGTGTGGAGTGCCTTTGCACATCCGTCTGACCGGACGGGCCCGCCGTCGGCTTGTATGCGACACTTACCAGAAATGACGCGACGATGAAAACAATAAAAATACCCCCGATCCACAGCAGGGCCTTGTGCCGGCCGACGATTTCGGCAAGCGGCCGGGGCTGCGGTTTTTCAGGCAGCGCTTTTTTCTTCTCAGGCATTTCCCGGATATAATTCTCATAGCGCGCAAGCAGGGGCCCGCTATCCACGCCCAGGGCTTCAGCGTACGTTTTAATGAAATTCCGGGCGTACAAAGGCACGGGAAGCAGATGGAAAGCACCATTTTCTATCGCCTCCAGATTGACGACACTGATCCGCGTGCGTTCGTATAATTCCCTGAGTGTCAGACCGGAATTTTCCCGCGCCGTTTTCAGATCAGTTGTCCGGGCATCTGTGTCAAGTTCTATGGTCATGTGCCTGTCGCAACCGTGTTGGAATAATTGCTTTATGCTTAACACTATTTAATGCGCATCGCAACTTTTAATGGAGCCGCGCTGTGATTGTCCTTACTTTTTGAGTTGGTTTATGCTTTAGATATTTTCATGACTTTACAGACAGGGAGTTTCATTTATGAAGGAGATTGCCGAATTTGCCCGGGCAGTGGCCCGTGACGCGGGGAGGCTGCTGGCAGAAAAGATTACCGGCCATAACCGGGTTTTCTACAAGGGAACGATCGACCTGGTGACGGAAGCGGATAAAATGTCGGAAGAGCTGATACTGACTCAAATCGGGCGGCGCTACCCCGACCACGGAATTTTATCGGAGGAGTCAGCCGCCAAAAATGAACAGGCAACTGCGCGCTGGATTATCGACCCGCTGGACGGCACCACAAATTACGCACACGGGTTTCCTTTTTTTTGTGTGTCGATCGCGTTTGAAAAGGATGGCATCATGGAGGCGGGGGTTGTTTACGACCCGTTGAGAGATGAACTTTTTACGGCGGAGCGGGAAGGCGGGGCTTTTCTAAACGGTCGCCGGCTCAGGGTTTCGACCGTGGATGAATTGTCACGAAGTCTTCTGGCCACTGGCTTTCCATACGACATACGTGTCAGCAAAGACAACAATCTCGATTATTTCAAGGCGATGGCGGTAAGCGCCCAGGCGGTGCGCCGTCCGGGCGCGGCGGCCCTTGACCTGGCTTACCTGGCTGCGGGAAGGATCGACGGCTTCTGGGAGCTGAAACTCAAGCCCTGGGATACGGCCGCCGGTTGTCTGATCGTCCGGGAGGCGGGCGGCGTCATTTCCGACATGGCAGGGCAGGCGTGGAATTTATTTTCTTTCGGCCTGGTTGCTTCCAACAGACTGATCCAGCAACAGATGCTGGAGGTGATCAAAGGCGTCAAGCACGGAAAGTGAGTGTAACATGGCCCGCAGCTCGTAGCACAAGGCAGCCGGCCGCCTGTGTCCTCAACCGTCTAAGGCGGCGCCTTTTCTTCGCGAGAAAAACTGCGCGGCCGCGGCATTGAAGATTTGAACACGCAGCACACAAGTGTCAGTGACTGAGTAATTTGACGATGAATCTGCGCGTCCGCGGGCCATCGAATTCACAAAAGAAAATAGATTGCCAGGTGCCCAAAACCAGCCGCCCGTTTTCGACAATGACCATTTCAGATGCGCCGACAAGTGACGACTTTACATGGGCGGCGGAATTGCCTTCCGCGTGCCGGTAGCCGGCGGCCGGCGGCACCGCACGGTTCAGCGCGGCCAGAATATCGACCGGAACGTCCGGGTCTGCATTTTCATTGATGGTTATTGCCGCGGTGGTGTGCGGCGTGTAAATCAGGGCGATTCCCGATGTCATTTTTTCTTCCTCCACCGCTTTTCGGACGTGCGCGGTAATATCGAGCATTTCATCGCGGTGGCCGGTCTGCAGGGTAAATTCTTTCATGCCATCTCCTGTATTCATTGCAGGCGAGTTTCAATCGCCTTGAAAACATCGTTGACCACTTCGTGAGCAATCTTTTGCGTCGCCCGGCTGGCGGCCCGGGCGTATCCCCGTGGGGAGGTCTCCTGCAGGCGCTCTTCCTGCAGGTATTTTTTCTGGAACAAAATTCGGGCCGTCCCCTTCTCCAGTGAGTCTTCCACGGAAACGGACATGCTGATGAGAGCTGTTTTACCGCTTTTATCCGTCCGCAGATAAAATTCTTCAATACCGCCGGAAATGACAAAGCGTCCGCCGGCTGTCTCTTGACGGGAGAAAACGGCCTGATATTTTCCGACAGACCTCATGTCGGCGGCAATACCGTCTGCGATCATGTCCGCCGGATTTACCGCCCAACGGGAGTAGTTGAACGAATCAAAGCCGTAATCGTCATCGCGAAAAATCATGTCGGTTGAGTTGTAGGCGGCGGCAATCGAAAAACGGTTAAACTTGATACAGACCGGAAGTCGCCGCGCCTCATCCCCGGGGGGGGAAGGCCAGCTCAGCAGGTATCTTTCAATGTTGTAGGCCGGCTTTGCGCTGCCGGCACAGCCGGCCGCCAGAAACACAAAAGATAAAGCGATCAGCGTCAGGCAGGCATACTTGCATTTTTTAGCAAAGAGGGCCGGGGTGGATACGGGATGCTGCATGGGTTTCTTTCCTTTCGTCACTCCATCGGTTTGCGCGGCGGTGCGGGTTTTGTAAAGATCAGCTCCGAAGGATCGCGGTTGAGTCTGTCGGCCAGTATTTTCAGATGCTCCGAGGTGACGCGCAGATTTTCCGCCGTGTCTTGAAGTTCGCCGGTGATGGCTTTTGTTTTTGTATCGACATCTTCGAGGATTTCTCTTGCCAGCCGCTCCTTTTCGCTGAGATTCAAGGCTTGAAGCTCACCGTCGGCCTGGCTGATCAGCCGCCGGGCATCCGTCAGGACGCCCAACGCTTCCTGAATGGTTTGATCCACCATGCCTTCGGCAATCGTGCGGTTTATCCGGGCGATGGTTTCATCCAGACGCGAGGAGGCGGAATCCAGATTTTCCATGATATTTTGAATACGCTTTCCCTGTACGAAGTCTTTGATCGCGCCGGTGGCTTGTTTAAGGTCGTCGGATATGCCCTGGAAGTCCACCGAGCCGATTTTTTGCATGACGTCGCCGGCATCTGAAACAAAGCGGCTGATTTCCGACAGGCGCGACGGGATTACCGGATAGGGAGGCTTGAAGGAAAGTTGCGGCGAGCGCGACAGTTCCCCTTCGCTGATCTGGTCGAGTTCTATGAAGACAACGCCGGTGATGCCGGCCGTTTTCAGCGAGGCGATGGTTTGTCTGGCCATATCGCCTCCCAAATTTATTTTCATGATCACTTCGATCAGGCGGTAGTCGGGGGCGACATCGATGCGTTTTACATTACCGATGGCCACGCCCCGGTACTTGATGGCGGAATCGACCTGCAGTCCCTGCACGGACTCGTCGAAATACACCGCGTAGAGCGACCCTTTGGCAAAATACTTTGCCGCCCCGACCCAGATGATGATTGCCGCGAAGATCAGTGCGCCGACGATGACGAACAGGCCTATCAAAAATTTTGCGCTATTTGTGGTCATAAAACCTCTGATGAGCCGGGGCCGGCGGCAACTGGCGCAGAAAGAAACTCTTCACGCGCGGGTCATCCATGTGCCCCTTTAATTGGGCGGGGGTTCCCTGCGCGATAATCCCCCCAGCCTGTTTGTCCAACATTAACACCCTGTGCGCGATTTTGTAAATAGATTCCAGTTCGTGAGTTACGATAACCATCGTCGTGCCCAGGGCCTCGTTTGTTTTGATGATCAGATCGTCAAGCCCGACGGCGGTCACCGGGTCGAGGCCGGCGGACAGCTCGTCGAGGAAAAGAACATGTGGGTCAAGAGCCATGGCCCGGGCGATGCCCGCCCTTTTTCTCATGCCTCCGGAAAGCTCAGCGGGATAATGGTCATCATAGCCTTCCAGATTGACCATGCCGAGTTTCATTTTAACGATCTGAGTGATTTTGTCCTGTGCGAGGTCTGTATAGGTCTGAAGAGGCAGCGCGATATTTTCTTTGAGCGTCATCGAGCTGAACAGAGCGCCGGACTGGAAAAGAACGCCGATGTTCTGACGATACTCTTTCAGAAGGGTTTCAGAGGCGGAGATGATATCCCTGCCTTCGTAGAAAACCCGTCCGGCGTAGGGTTTTTGCAGGCCGATCATAATTTTCAAAAGAGTTGATTTGCCGCAGCCGGACTCTCCGACAACAGCCAGAGTCTTTCCCCGTTCAAGCTTGAAGCTGACATCGTCAACGGCTTGGACGGGGCCTTTCTTTGTCCTGAAATATAGTTTAAGGTTATNNCCCTGATAGACATCGAAGCTGACATCTTCGAAAACAATATTGCTTCCGAAGCGTGCACTCAGATTTTTTACCTCGATCACCGGTTTTTTGTTTTGTTGCCTCATTGCCGGCATCCCTTCGTACGCATCAGATAAAGGTTCCGTATCTTTTGACATAATACAGCATCACGGCGAAAATGGAATCGGCCACCACAATGAGAAAGATGGCCGCAACTACGGCGGAGGTGGTGAATTTGCCGACATCCTGGGCGCCTGCGCGCACCATGAAGCCGCGTTGGCATCCGATTGCCGAAATAAGCCCCGCAAAGACGGCCGCCTTGATCAGGCTGGTGACGATATCGAACACAGTTATCGTCTTTATGGATTGGGTAATATACGTATTGACGGTAAGATCGAGACTCGTGACGCCGATGATCATTCCGCCGATAATGCCGAATAAATCAGCATAAATGGTCAGGATCGGCACCACAATGATGGTGGCCAGCACTTTCGGGACGGCCAGAAACCTTACCGGATCGAAGCCCATGGTTTGAAGCGCGTCCACCTCCTCATTGACCTTCATGGTGCCTATTTCCGCGGCAAAGGCGGAGCCGGAGCGCCCGGCAACAAGGATGGCGGTCATCAGAGGCCCCAGTTCCTTGACGATGGCGAAACTGACCAGTGAGGGGACGTAGATGTTCGCGCCGAACTGCCTGAGCTGGAGGTAAGACATAAAGGCCATGATCAAACCGATCAAAAGGCCGATCAGCCCGACAATCGGCAGGCCGTCCACGCCCGCGCGCTGGACATAAAAAAGCACATCCCTGCCTCGCAGAGAGGTCGGGTGTCTTAAAGTATAAGCGAAGGCGGTCAGGATCTCGCCGATGAAGGTGACGAAGTTAACGAAGTCTCGTGAGATGGTTAATGATGACTGACCGATCTGATGAATAAAACCTGACGGCGATTCCTCGGAGGCGACAAGGGGATGATCGAGGGCTTCGTCGCGGATGACGCTGAAGATGCCTTTAGTGTCGTCACTTATGTTGACCAGTTTGCACGAAACATCATTTCCGGCAAGCTGCTGTCGCAGCTGGATGAAGGTGAGCGCGGCGGCGCTGTCCAGATATTTTACATGTGAAAAGTCAAGGACAACCTCGCGGAGGCGGGCGGCGGACGTCTTGCGCTCGATTTCATTCGTAAAGGGGGTCAGGTTTTTAAGACAGAAATTGCCGGCAAGTTCGATAAAAAGGG
>LSQX01112553.1_pt1 | contig 31231 bp, 33 predicted proteins | sample 654561 | NCBI WGS metagenome assembly LSQX01 (sample SAMN04489861, study PRJNA283612) | anaerobic digester metagenome | isolation source: 4 biogas reactors fed with cattle manure at either 37C or 55C with and... | place: Denmark: Kongens Lyngby | collected 2014 | reverse complement strand
TACACCAACGCCGGCAAGTCGACGCTGTTCAACGCGCTCAGCGGGGCCGATGCCTACGCCGCCGACCAGCTGTTCGCGACCCTCGACCCGACCGTGCGCAGGATCACCCTGCCGGGCGGCCACGTGGTCCTGGCCGACACCGTCGGCTTCGTCCGCGACCTGCCGCACGAACTGGTGGCCGCGTTCCGGTCGACGCTGAGCGAGGCCCGCGAGGCCGACCTGCTGCTGCACGTGATCGACGCCTCCGACCCGCTGCGCGACGAGCGCGTGGCCCAGGTGGACGCGGTGCTGGGCGAGATCGGCGCCGGGGACATCCCGCAGCTGCTGGTCTACAACAAGGTGGACCGCCTGGGCGTGCCCGCCCGCCACGACCGGCCGCATGCCGGCGACCACGCCGACGAGGCCGCGGTCCGCGAGCGGGTGTGGATCTCGGCGCGCGAGCTCGATGGCATCGACCTGCTCCGGTCCGCGCTGGCCGTCCGGCTCGGCCTGCGCCGCCTGCAGGCGGAGCTGCGGCTGCCCTCGGAAGCGGGGCGCCTCCGGGCCCGGCTGCACGAGGTCGACGCCATCCGCGGAGAGACCCACGACGAACACGGCTGGACGCTCGACATCGACCTGCCGCTGGCCGACGCCCGCCGCCTCGCGGCGCAGGCCGACGGCGCCCCGCTGCGGGCCCTGTTGCCCGCCGCCTGACCCGCGCGTACGGCGGGACCCGCCGCGCCGCACCTTGTAGAATGCGCATTCGCCGCCGGACCCGGTGGCGGGATCCCCAGACTGGAGCCAGCATGGCCTGGAACATCCCCGGCAAGAACAACGACGACCGCGACCCGGGTCGCGACGGCGGCGACGGCCGCCGCCAGAACCCCTGGCCGCCGCGCCGCGGCGGCGGTAGCCGCGGCCGTGGCCCCTTCGACGGCATCCTGGACCAGGTCCGCGGCATCTTCGGCGGCGGTGGCGGCGGCAATCCGCTGCGCTGGATCGGCATCGCCCTGGCGCTCTGGCTGGCCTTCAACTGTTTCGTCCTGGTCGGCGAAACCGACCGCGGCGTGGTCCTGCGCTTCGGCAAGTTCGCCCGCGTGATGCAACCCGGCCCGAACTTCAAGGCGCCGTGGCCGATCGAGACCGTCACCACGATCAACACCACCGGCGTGCGCACCTTCAGCAACAGCCTGCCGGTGCTGACCCGGGACGAGAACATCGTCACCGTGTCGTTCAACGTGCAGTACCGCATCAGCGACCCGCAGATCTACCTGTTCGGCTCCCGCGACGCCGATCGGGTGCTGGAGCAGGTCGCCCAGAGCGCCGTGCGCGAGCAGATCGGCCGCGCCAACCTCGACTCCGCGCTCAACGCCCGCGGCCCGCTGTCCGCCGCCGCCGCGACCTCGCTGCAGGCGTCGCTGGACGCCTACCGCACCGGCCTGATCGTGACCGAGCTGAGCCTGCAGGACGCCCGTCCGCCGGAGGCCGTGAAGCCCGCCTTCGACGAGGTCAACAGCGCGCAGCAGATGAACGAGCGCCTGGTGAACGAGGCCCGCGCCTATGCCGCCCGCATCGTGCCCGAGGCCCGCGGCCAGGCGCAGCGCGTGCGGACCACCGCCGAAGGCTACAAGACCGCCGCCATCGCGCGCGCCACCGGTGACGCCGAGCGCTTCAGCCTGTTGGTGGACGAGTACCAGAAGGCCCCCGAGGTCACGCGCAAGCGCCTGTGGCTGGAGACCCTCGAGGACGTGCTGGCCGACAACCGCAAGGTCGTCGGCGGCGACGGCCGCCAGCTGATCTACGTGCCGATGGGCGGACAGGGCGCCAGCCCGCAGCAGCCGCTGCTGACCCCGGACATGGTCTCGCCCACGGTCGGCCCCAGGCAGGAGCCCGAGGGCACCGTGCCGCCGCCGACCGCCAACCTGCCGCGCCCGCCGCGCGAGGGAGCCACGCGATGAAGCCGCACCTGATCATCCCCGTCGTCCTGCTGGTCCTGCTCGGGCTGCTGGGCTCGATGTTCGTGGTCCGCGAGGGCCAGGTCGGCCTGGTCCTGAACCTCGGCCGCGTCGCCCGGACCGACATCGGGCCGGGCCTGCACTTCAAGATCCCGCTGATCGAGAGCGCGCGCGTGTTCGACCGCCGCTTCCAGGCCAACGAGTTCCCGCCCGAGCGTTCGCTGACCTCGGAGCGCAAGGACGTCAGCGTCGACTTCGTGGCCATCGGCTTCATCGTCGACGTCGCCGACTTCTACCGCGCCACGGGTGGCAACGAGGAGCTGGTGACCGACCGCCTGGCGCCGATCATCAAGGAATCGCTGCGCAACGAGATCAACTCGCAGACCCTGACCCAGCTGGTGTCGGGCAACCGCGCCGAGCTCATCGACCGCCAGCTGCCCGGGATCAACGAGGGTGCGAAGACCCTCGGCATGCAGGTGGTGGACATCCGCTTCAAGCAGATCGACCTGCCGACCGACAGCGAGGTCATCGGCCAGGTCTACGACCGGATGCGCGCCGAGCGCCGCCAGGTCGCGGCCGCGCTGCGCGCGGAGGGCGAGGAGCAGGCGCGCATCGTCCGCGCGGAGGCCGACCGCGAGCAGACCGTGCTGCTGGCCGAGGCCGAGCGCGACGCGCAGAAGCTCCGGGGCGAGGGCGACGCCGAGGCGGCCCGCATCTACGCCCAGGCCGCCAACCGCGACCCGGCGTTCTTCGCTTTCCAGCGGAGCCTGAACGCCTATCGCCGTGCCTTCGAGTCCGGCGAGGCGGTGGTGGTCCTGGAGCGCAACGACCCGTTCCTGCAGTACATGCGCAGCGACCGGTGAGCCGCGGAGGCAGCGCGTGAGCGACCTCTGGGCCGCACTGTGCCTGGTGGCGGTGATCGAAGGCCTGCTGCTGTTCGCGGCCCCCGGGGCCTGGAAGCGCGCCATGGCGCAGCTGCTGGCCACCCCCGACCAGCAGCTGCGCACCATCGGCGCGGTCGTCCTGGCGGCGGGCCTGGCCGCGCTGTGGTGGCTGCGGCAGGGCTGAAACGAAACTTTTCTGGAGGTACCGCGATGGGCCAGTCGGTGGTGGTGCTGGGCGCCCAGTGGGGCGATGAGGGCAAGGGCAAGATCGTCGACCTGCTGACGCAGGACATCGGCGGCGTGGTCCGTTTCCAGGGCGGGCACAACGCCGGCCACACGCTGGTGATCGGCGGCAGGAAGACCGTCCTGCACCTGATCCCCTCGGGCATCCTGCGCGAGGACGCGCTGTGCCTGATCGGCAACGGCGTGGTGCTGTCGCCGGCGGCGCTGATGAAGGAGATCGGCGAACTCGAGGAGGCCGGCGTCGAGGTGCGCTCGCGCCTTCGGATCAGCCCGGCGACGCCGCTGATCATGCCGTACCACATCGCCCTGGACCAGGCGCGGGAGAAGGCGGCCGGTGGCAAGGCCATCGGCACCACCGGCCGCGGCATCGGCCCCGCCTACGAGGACAAGGTGGCGCGCCGCGGCATCCGCGTCGCCGACCTGCACTATCCGGCGCAGCTGGAGGAGCTGCTGCGCACCGCGCTGGATTACCACAACTTCGTGCTGACCCGGTTCCTGGGCGCCGAGGCCATCGACTTCCGGCAGACCTACGACGAGGCGCTGGAGTTCGGCGAGTACGTCGAGCCGATGAAGTCCGACGTCGCCGGCATCCTCCACGAGCTGCGCAAGCAGGGGAAGAAGGTGCTGTTCGAAGGCGCGCAGGGCTCGCTGCTCGACATCGACCACGGCACCTATCCCTACGTCACCAGCTCCAACACCACGGTCGGAGGCGCGCTCGCCGGCACCGGCGTGGGGGCCGACGCGATCGACTACGTGCTCGGCATCTGCAAGGCCTACGCGACGCGCGTCGGCGGCGGGCCGTTCCCGACCGAGCTGCACGACGAGGCCGGCCAGCGCCTGCGCGACCGTGGCCAGGAATACGGCGCCACCACCGGGCGCCCGCGCCGCTGCGGCTGGATCGACATCGTCGCGCTCAAGCGCGCGGTGGCGATCAACGGCATCAGCGGACTGTGCATCACCAAGCTCGACGTGCTCGACGGCTTCGACACCCTGAAGATGTGCATCGGCTACCAGTACCGCGGCAAGCAGACCGAATACGCGCCGCTCGATGCCCAGGGCTGGGCCGAGTGCGTGCCCGTGTACCTGGAGTTCCCGGGCTGGCAGGAGGACACCCACGGCATCACCGAATGGGACCGCCTGCCGCCGGCCGCGCGTGCCTACCTGCGCGCGCTCGAGGAGCTCGCCGGCTGCCCGCTGTCGATCGTCAGCACCGGCCCGGACCGCGAGCACACGATGGTGCTGCAGGATCCGTTCGCCTGAAGCCCGACGGGCCCGGGCGCCGACGCGCCGTCACTCCAGCACCGGCGGCCCCGCCGACGGCAGCGCCGCGGCGCAGCGCTCCAGCAGCGCGATCAGCTGCTCCTGCTCCGCGGCGCCGAGCACGCGGAGCGCGCGCTCGATCGCGGCCTGCGCCACCGCGCTCCCGCGCGTGACCAGCTCCACCGCGTGCGGCGTCGCCTCCAGCGCCTGCACGCGCTTGAGCCGAGGGTGCGGGCGGCGCTCGACGAGGCCATCGCGCTCCAGCCGCAGCAGGATCTGGTGCATGGTCTGCGGAGACACGCCGTTGCGCCGGGCGAGCTCCGCGTTGGACGAGCCGGGCTGCTCCACCAGCGCCATCAGCGCCAGCGCCTGCGGCCGGGTCAGGTCCAGGCCTTCTTCGTGCAGCCGCCGGTCCACCACCGCGCTCAGTCCCAGGTGCAGCCTGCGCGCGAGCACGCCGGTGCGGAAGGCCCGTGACTTCCTGAACGCCTGCAGGCCGGGTGTCTTGCGAGCCGCCATCGGAGCCTCCGTCATCACCCACTGACTATCAGTGTGCTGATACCTTGCCGGACTTTCCGGCATGGATCCGTGACGATGTCCCGACCCCTGCGACCGTGGCTGGCCTGCAGCGCCCTTGCCCTGGTGTTGCTCCTGACCGCGTGTGGCGAAGACGCCCCACCCGATCCGGTGCCGAGCCTGACGGTCAGCCTGGCCTCGCCCCGGATGGGGGAGGTGACGCGCGAGGTGGTGGCGTCGGGCGCGGTGGCGGCCTGGGAAGAAGTATCGGTGGGCGTGGAGCTGTCCGGCCTGCGCGTGGAGAGCGTCGAGGTGGAGGTGGGCAGCGTGGTGGCGGCCGGCGACGTGCTGCTGCGCATCGACGACCGCACCATGGCCTCGCAGCTGGCCCAGGCCGAGGCGGCCGTGGTGGAGGCCCGGACCACCCTCGAGACCGCGCGCCGCCGCGCCGCCCGCATCCGCGAACTCGCCAACTCGCAGATGGTCGCGCTGCAGGACGCCGAGCAGGCCGAGGCCGAGCGCGACAATGCGCAGGCGCGGCTCAACACCGCCATCGCCAGCCGCGACGCCGCGCGCGTGCAGCGCGACTTCACCGTGGTGCGCGCGCCGGTGGCCGGCGTGGTGTCGGCGCGCAGCGTGCAGCCGGGGCAGGTGGTGGGCGCGGGCACCGAGCTGCTGCGCCTGATCCGCGACGGCCGCCTGGAATGGCGCGCCGAACTGGCCGAGGCCGACCTGATGCGCATCGACGTGGGCACGCCGGTGCGGGTGGAGTCGCCGGGCGGCATGGTGGAGGGCGTGGTGCGCACGGTGTCGCCCGCGCTCGACGTGCAGCGCCGCACGGGCACGGTGTACGCCGACCTGCCGGATCCGGGCGCGCTGCGCGCGGGCATGTTCGCGCAGGGGCGCCTGGCGCTGGGGCGCGCCCAGGCGCTGCTGGTGCCCGGTGACGCCGTGGTGCGCCGCGACGGCCGCGCCTTCGTCTTCACGGTGGACGGCGAGGGTCGCGTGACCGGGGTGCCGGTGGAGGTGGGCAGCCCGCACGGCGACATGATCGAGGTGCGCGAAGGGCTGACCGAAGCCGACCGCGTGGTGGCGCGGGGCGCCGGCTTCCTCGGCGACGGCGACCTGGTGCGCGTGGTCGACGGCCCGGAGGCGGCCGACGCCGCCAACGCGCAGTCCGCGCCGGCCGCCGCCGCGGTGGAAGGCGCCGAATGAACTTCTCCGCCTGGTCGATCCATCGCCCGCTGCCGGCGATCCTGGTCTTCATCCTGCTGACGGCCGCGGGCCTGGTGTCCTTCAACCGGCTGGCGGTCTCGCAGTTCCCGGACCTCACGGTGCCGGTGGTCAACGTCACCGTGACGCTGCCGGGCGCGAGCCCCAGCACGCTGGAAACGCAGGTCACGCGCAAGGTGGAGGACGCGCTCGCCAGCATCCCCGCGCTCGACAACATGGCTTCGATCGTCAACGAGGGCGTGTCGACCACCATCCTCACCTTCGAGATCGAGAAGGACGGCACCATCGCCAAGGACGAGGTGCGCGACGCGATCGACCGGGTGCGCATCGACCTGCCGGCCGACGTCGAACCGCCGATCGTGTCGCTGGTGAACGTGACCGGCGGCGACATGATCACCTACGCGGTCACGGCCGACGGCTGGAGCGACGAGGCGCTCAGCTGGTACATCGACGACACCGTGTCGAAGCGGCTGTTCTCGGTGCCGGGGGTGGGCGCGGTGCGCCGCATCGGCGGCGTGGACCGCGAGATCCGCGTGGACCTGCGGCCGGAGGCGGTGCAGGGCCTGGGCGTCAGCCCGGCGCTGATCTCGCAGCAGCTCGCGCGCATCCAGCAGGAGAAGCCCGGCGGCCGCACCACGGTGGGCGGCCGCGAGCAGGCGGTGCGGACGCTGGGCACCGTGGACGATGCCGCGGCGCTGGAGGATTTCCCCATCGCGCTGCCCGACGGCCGCAGCGTGCGCCTGTCGACCATCGCCGAGGTGAGCGATGGCAGCGCCACGCCGTCGCAGCGCACGACGCTCGACGGCCGCCCGGTGATCGGCTTCGCCGTGCAGCGCACCACCGGCTCCAGCGAGGTGGACGTGGGCGAGGCCGTGCGCGAGGCCGTGGCGGAGCTGCAGGCGCGGCAGCCGCGCCTGCGCATCGTGGAGGTGGGCTCGACCACCGAGGTGGCGCAGAACTCGTACGAGTCCTCGATGCACATGCTGTACGAGGGCGCGCTGCTGGCGGTGCTGGTGGTGTGGTTCTTCCTGCGCGACCTCCGGGCCACGCTGATTTCGGCCGTGGCGCTGCCGCTGTCGATCATCCCCACCTTCGCGGTGATGGACTGGTTCGGCTTCAGCCTCAACATGATCACGCTGCTGGCGCTGGCGGTGGTGGTCGGCATCCTGGTGGACGATGCGATCGTCGAGGTCGAGAACATCGACCGCCACCTGCGCATGGGCAAGACGCCGAAGGACGCGGCGCTGGAGGCGGCCGACGAGATCGGCCTGGCGGTGATCGCGACCTCCTGCACGCTGGCCGCGGTGTTCATCCCCGTGGCCTTCATGCCCGGCATCCCGGGCAAGTTCTTCCGCGAGTTCGGCTGGACGGCGGCCGCGGCCGTGCTGTTCTCGCTGCTGGTGGCGCGCCTGATCACGCCGATGATGGCGGCCTACATGCTCAAGCCGATGCCCGGGCACAAGGGCGACTCGAAGCTGATGCAGTGGTACCTCGGCTTCGTCGACCGCGCGCTCAAGCGCCGCAACCGGACGCTCGTGATCGCGCTGGCGATCTTCATCGGTTCGCTCGCGCTGCTGCCGCTGCTGAAGGTGACGTTCATCCCGCCCACCGACGGCATCCAGAGCACGGTGCTGGTGGAGCTGGCGCCGGGCTCCGCGCTCGAGACCACCGAGGAAGTGGCCGAGGCCGCGCGCCGGCGCATCGCCGACATCCCCGAAGTCGAACACGTGTTCGTGACCGCGGGCAGCAACAGCGGCGCCAACGGGCCCGCCGGCGACCTTACCAGCGCCGAGCTGCGCAAGGCCACGCTGCTGATCCGCTGGAAGGACGACCGCGACCCCAGCCAGTACGAGCTCGAAGCCGTGGCGCGCGAGCGCCTGGCCGACCTGCCGGGCGCGCGCGTGAGCTTCCAGGGCGGCGAGCCGGGCCGCGCGCTGCAGCTGGTGCTGGCCGGAGACGATCCGGTGAAGCTGGCCGCCGCCGCGCGCGAGGTGGAGCGCGGCATCCGCCAGCTGCCCGGGCTTGGCACCGTGGCCTCGTCCGCGGCGCTGGTGCGCCCGGAAGTGATCGTGCGGCCGGATCCGGCGCGCGCCGCGGACCTCGGCGTGTCCACCGCCGACATCGCCGCGGCCACCCGCGTCGGCACGCGCGGCGACTACGAACAGTTCCTCGCCAAGCTCAACCTGCCCGAGCGCCAGGTGCCGATCCGCGTGCAGCTCGACGAGTCGGCGCTGTCGGATCCGGCGCTCCTCGGCCAGCTGCGCGTGCCCACGGCCACCGGCGGCAGCGTGCCGCTCTCGGCGGTGGCCGACATCATCCCCGCCAGCGGCCCGTCGCAGATCGACCGCTTCGACCGCCGTCGCAACGTGACCATCACCGTCGACCTCAACGGCATGGCCATGGGCGAGGTGGAGGAGCAGATCGACGCGCTGCCGGCGATGCAGAACCTGCCCGCGGGCGTCGAACGCCAGGCCGCGGGCGACAGCGAGATCTTCCAGGAGATGTTCGGCGGCTTCGCCATGGCCATGGTGGCCGGCATCTTCTGCGTCTACGGCGTGCTGCTGCTGTTGTTCAACCACGCCAGCCAGCCGATCACCATCCTGGTGGCGGTGCCGCTGGCGGCGGGCGGTGCCTTTGGCGCGCTGCTCATCACCGGCTTCGACATCTCGCTGTCGGTGCTGATCGGCCTGGTCCTGCTGATCGGCATCGCGGTCAAGAACTCGATCCTGCTGGTGGACTACGCGGTCATGGCCGAGGAGCGCGGCCTGTCGCGCCATGACGCGCTGGTGGACGCCTGCCACAAGCGCGCGCGGCCGGTGATCATGACCACGATGGCGATGGGCGCGGGCATGCTGCCGATCGCGCTGGGCTTCAGCGCCGACGCGAGCTTCCGCATGCCGATGGCGGTGGCGGTGATCGGTGGCCTGATCACGTCCACCGTGCTGAGCCTGGTGGTGGTGCCGGCGGCGTACACGCTGGTGGACGACGCCGAGGAGTGGGTGGTGTCGAAGTTCCGGAGGCCGCGGCCCGGCGCCGCCGGGGCCTAGGATCGCCGCTGCCCCGCGGAAGTCGCCGCTGCGACCTCAGTCGCTGCGTCGTGCCGTCGCGCGGCTTTCGGCGAATTCGGGGAAGGTGTCCGCCAGCGCGTCCTCGTCCGGAAGGATGTAGAACACCCCGCCACGTTCGAACGTCGGGCGCACGACCTGCTCGTAGAACGTCGGCGAGACGTTGATGCAGCCGTGGGTCACGCGGTTGTCGTCGGGCGTGGGCGAGGCCAGGCGTTCGGGGCGCTTCTCGGCCGGCACGCCGGTCGCGGTCGGGTGGATGGAGACCGCGGACTCGTAGTCCACCCACAGCACCCGCCCGGCATCGATGGAGGGACCGTAGCCGCCCACGAAGCGTCCCGCCGGCGTCGTGCGGTCGCGCCCGGGGATCTCGCGGAGCGCGAGCCCCGCGACGCCGGGGGCGGTGTGGTCGCCGACCGCCGACCCGAACAGCCCGGGTGCGGCTCCGCGCAGGCGACCGTCGCCTCCGAACACCAGGATCTGGGCCGCGGCCTTGTCGATGACCGCGAAGGGATAGCCGGCGCTGTCGTCGGTCGCGACCACCCAGCCGGCGAGCTGGATGACGGTGTCCGCCACCTCCTGGTCGGGTGGGAGCTGGTCGACGGCGGAGGCCGGATGCGCGACGGCATCATCGGCATGGACGGCGCCGGCGGTCGCCAGTGCCAGGACAAGGGCCAGGGTGGCAGGGAAGGTGCGGATCACGGAATGCGCGTACGTACGGATGGGTCGGTCCTCTGCCCGGAAACGGGCCGCAGGCGAGGAAACCGGTGGCCTGCAAGGTGCCACCGGGTCCGGGCCCGGGCCGCGTCCGCGGCCGGGCAGGCGTGATCAGCCGCGCGGGACGCGGCGGGGAGCGGCTTCCAGCTGCTGGACGCGGCTTTCCACCTGGTCGAGGCGCTGGTTGGCCCGCTGCGCCGCCTGGTTGGCGGACTCGGCGCTCTGGGCGGCCCCCTGCACCTGGGTGTCGAGGCGGTCGAGGCGCGAATTGATTCCGGCGAACTCGTCGTCGTAGGTGGCGCAGGCCGAGAGGCCGATGGTGGCGATGATCGCCACGCCGAGCGTACGCGCCGTCAGCAGATGCTGCTTGGTCGGGAACATGGCAAATCTCCTTCGTGGGGGATCCCGGAATATAGCGGCCTTTCCGGCAGGCCCCCGGACCCCTCTTCAGCATGGGTTGGCATACGTCGACCCGCCGTGAAGGCTGCGGCCAGCCTGAATACGCTGCGGAAGGGGGCCGTTCGCGCTCCCGGACAGCCCGGGGTTGACCATTCGTAGCAATGGCGCGCTTTCCACATGCGGACATGTGGAATAGTGGAGCAGCATTCAGCATGGTGGGGTCGCGCTTCGCGACGTCACCGGGAGACTTCCCATGCATGCTTCAGCCACACCGATCGCCATCGCCCTCGCGATCGCCCTCGCGGCCTGCAACCAGGCGCCGGTCGACCAGGCCGCCCCGGGCGGGACCGCTGCCGCCAACGCAGCGTCCGCCGCCCCGGCTGCGCCCGCGACCGCGGCCGGCCCCGATGCCACCGCGGAAGACGCCGGCGTAGCCGCGCCGCAGCTGCAGGCCGCGATGCGCGAACTCTGGCACGGCCACATCGTGCATGCGCGCGACTATACGCTGGCCGTGCACGCCGGCGATGGAACCGGCGCAGCGGCCTCGGCCGACGCGGTCGTCGAGAACGCGAAGCAGATCAGCAGCGCCGTCGCCGGCTTCTACGGCGATGCCGCCGGCGACCGGATGCTGGTCCTGCTTGGCGGCCACTGGGGCGCGGTGAAGGACATGACCGATGCCCGCGCTGCCGGCAACGCGGATGCGTCGGCCAGGGCGATGGACGACCTCACCGCGAATGCAGGCGAGATCGCCGGCTTCCTCGCAGGCGCCAATCCCAACTGGCCCGAAGACACGCTCAAGGGCATGCTGCTGGCGCACGGCGCCCACCATTCGCAGCAGGTCGACCTGATCCTTGCGGGCGACACCGCGGGCGAGGCCGCCGAGTGGACCGCGATGCAATCGCACATGGACATGATCGCCGATGCCCTGGCCGCCGGCATCGCCGCGCAGTTCCCGGACAAGGCCGCCTGAGCGGTGACGATGCAGGGGCTTGCGCAGTTCGGGGACACCCGGCAGCGGCTGCTGCGGCAGCTGCTGCTGGCCCGCGGCGGCGCCGGCGTGGAGGAGCTCTGCCAGCGGCTTCGCGTGAGCCACAACGCCGTGCGCCAGCACTTGACCCCGCTGATCGTGCGCGGTCTGGTGGAACGCGTCGAACCGCGGGCCACCGGTGGCCGACCGCAGGCGCGCTATGCCCTGACCGCCGCGGGGCGCGAACTCTTCCCGCGCAATTACGGCGCCATTGCCGCGGCGCTCATCTCCCAGCTGCTCGAGCGCATCGGCGAAGCCGAGGTGGGCGCCATGCTGGAGGAGCTGGGTTCGACCGTCGCCGCCACGCAGTCCTCGCTGAAGGCGGAGCAGGGCGAGGCCCTGGCACGCGCCCTCGCGCAGCGCCTGGACGCGCTCGGCTACGAAGCCGTTCCGGCCCGCCATGGCGGGGAGTGGCAGGTGGAAGCCTTCAACTGCGTGTTCCATTCGCTGGCGAGGCAGCACCCTCAGGTGTGCCGGTTCGACCTCGCCTACATGGAAGCCGCCACCGGACGGACCGTGCACCACATGGAGTGCATCGTGAGGGGCGGGCAGGTCTGCCGGTTCCGGCTCGGGGGAGCGCCCGCGCTGCGCCAGGCACCGCGACGGCAGCAGCCTTCGTCCTGACCGGCGCCCCGCCCGGCGCGACCGGGGTTGATTGCAAAACGGGAATCATTCGCATTTAATGCAGGGGTCGTCGGCGCCGGTGCGCCGCGATCCTCGAACCCGATCCGTCCCGCCAGCCGAGGTCGCCAGCGGACCCAGGGCCAGCCCCTACGTCCGACTTCCGCGACCACGAATGCACCCATCCCGCCCCACATCCGCGCCGCCCTGCGCCGCCCGCAGCGCCCGTCCCGCCGTCCGCGCCCAAGCGCTCCGCGTCGCCATCGCGCTGGCCCTGCCGCTCCTGTCTGCCGCGGTCCCCGGCCTCGCCGCGGAGGCCGATGCGGCCACCGACCTCGACGCGATCCGCGTCGTCGGCCAGCGCGCCAGCCGCGTGAGCAACGGTGCCACCAACCTCGACCTGTCGATTCGCGAGACCCCGCAGTCGATCTCCATCGTCACATCCGAACAGATGCGCAGGTTCGCCGCCGACAGCGTCAACGAGGCGCTGCGCCTGGCCACCGGCGTGCGCGTCGACGAATGGGAAACCAACCGCACCAGCTACAGCGCGCGCGGCTTCGACATCCTCAACACCCAGGTCGACGGCGTCGGCCTGCCCAACGGCTGGGGGATCACCACCGGCGCGATCGACGCCGCGGGCTACGAGAAGATCGAGGTCATCCGCGGCGCCAACGGGTTGCTCACGGGCGTCGGCAATGCCGCCGGCACGATCAACTACGTGCGCAAGCGCCCGACCAACGAGCGCGAGGGCAGGGCGGCGCTGGCCTACGGGTCCTGGGACACGCTGCGCGCCGAAGTGGACTACTCCACGCCCTTCACCGCCGACGGCACCTGGGCCGGCCGCGTGGTTGCCGCGCATGAACACGGGGATTCGTGGCTGCAGGCCAACCGGAATTCGCGCGACTTCGCGTACGCCGTGGTCGATGGCCAGGTCGGCGAGCGCGGGACCCTTGCACTGGGCTACTCGTACCAGCGCGCCGAATCCGACGGGATCATGTGGGGCGCACTCGTGTTCGGCAACAGCGACGGCACGCAGCGCGAGTGGCCGCGCGGCGCCAGCACCACCCAGGACTGGACCTGGTGGGACACGACCGCGCACTCCGCGTTCGCCGAGTACACGCACGACCTCGTCGACGACTGGGAACTGAGGCTGTCCTGGAACTGGCGCCGCAACAGCGGCGACGAGCGCATGTTCTATGCCTACGACGCACAGGGCACCGGCCTCGACCCGGCGACCGGCCTCGGCCTGGCGGGCTATCCCTGGGGCGGCGACGACGAGGCCGAGGCCCATCTCGGCACCGCCACCCTCAACGGCACCTTCGGCATGTTCGGACGCGAACACGAAGCCGTGCTCGGGCTGGCCCGCGCGAGCAGCCGCAGCGATGGCCGCGAGCGCAGCGCCGACCCCGGGTCGCCGGCCTGGGGACCCCTGCCGCCGTTCCCGTATCCCCCCAATGCGTTCCCGGAGCCGTCCTGGAGCGAGCCCACGCTGTACTCGGAGCTGGACCAGGAGCTCACCCGCGCCTTCGCCGCCACGCGCATCGCACTGGGCGACCGCTTCAAGGCCATCCTCGGCGCCAACCATGCGCGCTACCGGCGCAGCGGCCGCTCCTACGCACTCGACTTCGACCAGACCACGCGCCACACCAGCCCCTACGGCGGCCTGACCTTCGACTTCACCGACCGCGTGCTCGGCTATGTGAGCTACTCCGACATCCACCAGCCGCAGGACCAGGTGGACGCCAACGACCGCTACCTCGACCCCAGCGAGGGCGTGAACCACGAAGCCGGCATCAAGGCCGACTGGATGGAGGGGCGGCTGCTCACCACCGTGGCGCTGTTCAAGGCGGACCAGGAGGGACTGGCGACGCCGACCGGTCAGTACAACGGGTTTGGCCAGGCCATCTATGCGCCGGTGGACGTGCGCTCGCGGGGCATCGAGCTGGAGGCGGTGGGAAGGCTCGGGGAGCAGGTCGAGGTGGTGGCCGGCTATACCGCTTTGCGCCTGGACGGCCTCGACGGCAGCGACACCTATCCCTGGGTACCGCGCCGCAGCGCCAACCTGCTGCTGAGCGGACGGGTGCCGGCCTACGAAGCAGTGTCCTGGGGCCTGGGCGGTCGCTGGCAGAGCGGCGTGTCCAACACCGAGGCCAGCGGCTTCCGCGTGCACCAGGACAGCTACACCGTGCTGAGCGCATTCGTCGCCTGGGAGCTCACGCCCGGCGCCACTCTACGCCTCAATGCCCGCAACCTCACCGACCGTAAGTACATCAACACCCTGCGCTACAGCGGCTACTACGGCGCGCCCGCCAGCTACACGCTCAGCCTGGACTGGAGGTTCTGATGGCCGTCCCGCCGTCGTCCGCAGCGGCAGGGCGCACAACGGTGTCGTGGTCCGCGCTGCTGTCCCGCGTTGCCGCCGCCGTGCTCGGCGGCTACGGCTTCGCCTGGGGCCTGGTGTCCGCGGCCACCAGCCTGTGCGTGGCCGCGGGCATGGGCTTCCACGACGCCGAGTTCCTGTCGAGCCTGGTCGGCGTTCTGGCCTACCTCGCGGCGTTCCTGTGGGCGATCGCCGCGCGGCGCACGTGGCCGGTCTGGCTGGTCCTGGCCGGAGGCGGCGCGCTGCTGGCGCTGCTGGCCTCCGCGATGCAGGCCGCGCTCACCTGAGGAGGACGTCGCCGATGTTCGCCACCTTCCGGCAGGCCATGGCCTGGCTCCACACCTGGTTCGGACTGGTGCTGGGCTTCGTGCTGATGGCCGCGTTCTTCTTCGGCGCGCTGTCGGTGTTCGACCGCGAGTTCGACCGCTGGGCGATCCCGCACACGCGCTTCGCGCCGCAGCCGATGCCGTCCTTCGACACGGTGCTGCGCCCGGCACTGGAGCGCATGCAGCCGGCGCCGGAGGCGGTCGCCGCCATGCGGCCGCGCGTGGACGGGCCGCTGCCCCAGCGCTTCGACACCGTCGCCTACTGGAGCGCCTACACCACCCACCGCGGCCCGGTGGTGGCGCTGTTCGCCGGTTTCGAGGTGCCCAGCGCGAAGCACGCCGGCGAACAGATCCACGCCGAGGCCACCGTCGATCCGCGCGACGGGCACGTGCTCCCCGACGACCGGCTCCGGATCGGCAGCGGGTTCTTCTACCCCATGCACTACGGCCTGACGCTGGAGTGGAAGAACCTCGGCGTGTTCATCGTCGGCTTCTCGGCCCTGGCCATGCTGGCGGCGCTGGTCAGCGGCGTGGTGATGCACCGCAAGCTCTTCCGCGAGCTGTTCACGTTCCGGCCCGGCAAGCAGCGCCTGCGCAGCGTGCTCGACCTGCACAACCTGACCGGCGTGGTGGCGCTGCCCTTCCACTTCTTCTTCGCGCTCACCGGGGTGCTGATCTTCGCGGCCACCTACTACTTCCCGGTCGGGCACACGCAGCTGCACGCGCTGCACGACCACGCCGCGGCGCAGGAGGCACGGCAGACCGGCCTGCCGCACCAGCGCGCCGGCGTGCCGGCCGGGCTGGCCGACGTCGACGCGATGGTGGCCGACGCGCGCGCGCGCTGGGAGGCCGCGGGCAAGGCCGGCGACGTCGGCTTCCTGCTGCTGATGCATCCCGGCGATGCCAATGGCTACGTCAGCGTGTACCGCGCTGGCACCGACCGCATCGCGCTGGTGGGCGATGGCGTCCACTACGACGCCGCCACCGGTGCGCTCCTGCGCGAGGATCCGCCGCCGGGCGCGGTGGGCCGCACCGCCGAATTCCTCACCGGCCTGCACCTGCAGCATTTCCGCCACTGGCTGCTGCGCTGGCTGTACGTGTTCGGCGGGCTCGCCGGCGCGGCCTGCATCGCCACCGGCTTCCTGTTCTTCGTCGAGAAGCGCAAGCGCCAGCACGCCGCGCTCGGGCTGCAGGGTGCGCGCGTCGTGGACGCGCTGGCGGTGGCGGCGGTCACCGGCATGGTCCTGGCCACGCTGGGCATCCTCGTTGCCAACCGAGTGCTGCCCGAGGACCTGGCCGGGCGCGGCGACTGGGAGCAGCGCGCGTTCTGGGCCACCTGGCTGCTGGCGCTCCTGCATGCGGGCTGGCGCAGCGCGCCGGTGGCCCGGGGCCTGCCCAACCCGGCCTGGCGCGAACAGGCCTGGGCGATCGCGGCGCTGGCGCTGGCGGCGCCGCTGTTGAACTGGTTGACCACCGGGGACCATCTGCTGCAGACGGTGTCGATGCGGGCCTGGCCGGTGGCCGGCGTGGACCTGGCCCTGCTGGCGGTGTCGGGGATCGCCGCGCTGGCGGCGCGCAGGCTGGGCCGGCCCGGCCGCGTCGCTGCGCGCGCCGGGCTGGGGCTGCGGCATGCCTGAAGGCGATGCCGCGTGGTTGTGGGTAGCCGTCGGCTGCGCGCTGGCGGGCATGGGCTGGCTTGCGCTTGCGCTGCCGGCGCACGCCCTGCAGGCCTGGGGCGGGGTGCCGTCGTACCTGCAGCGCAGGCGGCTGCGGGCGGCGGGAGGCGCGGCGCTGCTGCTGTCGCTGGCCGCCTGCCTCGCCGCCGACCACGCCACCATGGCCGTGCTGGTGTGGGTGATGCTGCTGGCGGTCGCGGCCATGGCGATCGCGCTCCTGCTCGCCACGCGGCCGCGCTGGCTGTGCAAGCTCGCGCCGTGGATCGGACCGCGCCGGTTCACCGGCGGCTGACGGCCCGCCCGCCATGCTCGCGCCACCCGGAGCACCGGACGGCCGCATGCATCTCGTCGAACTCTTCCTGCCCCTGCGCGACAACGGCGGGCAGCCGTTCCCCGCCGCGCTGTACGAAGCCGTGCGCGCCGAACTGGCCGCGCTGCACGGCGGCGTGACCGCGTTCACGCGCGCACCGGCGAAAGGCCTCTGGGAAGACGACCAGGGCGGCGTGCAGCGCGATGACGTGGTGCTGTTCGAGGTCGTGGTCGAGCGGCTCGACCGGGGCTGGTGGGGGCGCTATCGCGAAACCCTGGAGGCCCGCTTCCGCCAGGACGAGGTGCTGGTGCGGGCCACGAGGGTGGAGCGGCTGTGACGCGCCGCCATGCTCAGGCCCGGCGCGCGCTCAGGAAGGTCCACAGGTCGCGGTAGGAGGGCACCAGCACGTCCTGCTCGCAGCGATCGGTGAAGTGTTCGTCCACCGCCGCGCGGATCAGGGGCAGCACCTCGCGGCGCGTGGCGCGGTCGGCGGTGTCCTCGCGGCCGTGGCCGCAGCACTGCATGCTCAGCACGCCACCGGGACGGAGGGCGCGCGCGATGTGGCCGATGATCCCGGCGATGAATTGCGCGCGGGTCTGGCCCTCGCGCACGGGGTCCATGGTCAGGTCGTAGATCACCGCGTCCAGGTCGCGCGCCGCGGCGATCCAGGCGAAGGCGTCGCCGGTGACGACCCTGGCATGCGGGCTGTCGAAGGCCTCGCCGCAGAGCGCGGGCAGGTGTTCGCGGGAGAGGGCCATGACCCGTGCGTCGATCTCGATCATGGTGAGTTCGGACGGCAGCGCGTCCAGCGGCTCGAGCGTGCGGATCAGCTCGTTGAGGACACCGCCGTCGCCGCCGCCGAGGATCGCCACCCGGTCCAGCCGGCGCAGCGCGAGGAGGGGACTGGCCATGGCGACGCCGTAGGCGGTATCGGCCTCTGCGATCTGCAGGTCGTCGTCGAGGTAGAGCTGGCCGCCGTAGCGTGGATGGCGGGTGACCACCACGTGCTGGTACGGGGTGTGTTCGTCGGCCAGGATGATGGCCGGGCCGGTGGGCACCACCGGGGCGGGATGGGGTCGGAGACCGGCGCCGTGGCCGTTGAATGCGGGCAATCTGCGCTCCTGCGGAAAGGGGGTCGATCCATGCTCGGCAATCGCGCACGCGGGTGCAAGCCGGGAGCGGCCCGCCCGCGGAATGCTGCGTCCGGCCCGCTGCCGCCGTTACCCTGAGCCCATGCCCGGCAACGACACCCGCCTCGGCGTGGCCCGCCAGACCTGGCCGATCATCCTGGCCAACGCGGCCGTCCCCGCGCTGGGCCTGGTGGACACGGCCGTCATCGGCCACTACGGCACGGCCGTGGAACTGGGCGCGCTTGCGCTCGGCGCCCTGCTCTTCAACTTCGTCTACTGGAGCTTCGGCTTCCTGCGCATGGGGACCACCGGCTTCGTGGCCCAGGCGCGCGGCGCCGGCGACGAGGCCGAGGTGCGGGCCGCATTCGCGCGTGCGCTGCTGCTCGCGGCCGCCATCGGCGTCGCGCTGCTGTTCCTGCAGTGGCCGGTGGCCGCCCTCTATTTCGGGCTGATGGACGGCAGCGAAGCGGTGGAGTCGGTGGCGGGCGACTATTTCCGCGCGCGCATCTGGGGCGCGCCGGCGGCGCTGGCCCTGTTCACCGTCAGCGGGCTGCTGATCGGCCTCGGGCGCAGCCGCGAGCTGCTGCTCGTGCAGCTGCTTCTCAACGGCCTCAATGCCGGGCTCGACCTCTGGTTCGCAGGCCCCCTGGGGATGGGTGCCCGCGGCATCGGCCTGGGGACCGCGATCGCCGAGTGGACGACCTGCGCCGTGGCCCTTGCCGTCGTGCTGCGCGTGCTGCGCGCGCGCAGCGGGCACGCGACCCTGCTGCCGGCCTGGTCGCGGATCGCCGACCTCCGGCGGATCCGCGAAGCCCTGGCGGCCAACGGGGACATCCTCGTGCGCACGCTGTGCATGCTGTTCGCGTTCGGCTGGTTCGCGAACGCGGGTGCGCGCTTCGGCGACGTGACGCTCGCGGCGAACCACGTGCTGCTGCAGCTGGTCTCGTTCAGCGCCTTCTTCCTCGATGGTTTCGCCTTCGTCGCCGAGGCCCGCGTCGGCGCGGCCTGGGGTGCCCGCGACCGCGATGCGTTCCGGCGCTCCGTGCGCCTGACCAGCGAACTGGCTGCCGTGACCGCGCTGCTGCTTGCGCTCGGCATCCTGCTGCTGGGAGTGCCGGTGCTGGAGGCGCTGACGAGCCTGCCGGAAGTGCGCGCCTCGGCGGCCATGCACCTGCCATGGGCGGCGCTGTACGTTCTGCTGTCGGTCGCGGCCTTCCAGCTCGACGGCATCTTCATCGGGACCACGCGCACGCGCGACATGCGCAATGCCGGGCTGGTGTCGCTGGCCGTCTTCCTTCCCGTCGCCTGGCTGTCGGCGGGCGCCTGGGGGAACCACGGCCTGTGGGCGGCCTTCGTGGTGTACGTGGTGGCGCGCGCGGTGGCGCTGTGGCCCTACCAGCTGCGCATGCTTGCGCAACTTCCGGTGCGCTGAGCCGGATTCCGGCGCGGGAGCGCGAGCCAGCGCGCCGTGCGCGCCTGTTCAGCGCACCGTCGCGATCCCTTGACGCCGCGCGCGTGACCCTCGGGCTCCCGCAACCCGGAGCCTGTTCCATGGCCAAGCGCGAGCTCATCACCCCGCATGACGGCGACAGCCGCTACGTCCGCCGCGATGACCAGGGCCGCTTCAAGGAGTCGGATGACGTCGGCCGTTCGCTCAGGCAGGACCGGGCGAAGAAGGCAAGGACCACGGTCCAGTCCGGCCACGGCGACCGCGGCGACCAGAAGCGCCGCTGACCCGCGGCCGCGGCGCGACCCACCCGCTCACAGGAAATCCCGATGTTCACCCACAACAAGCGCCTGCAGTACACGGTCCGCGTCTCCGAACCCGACCCGGCCCTCGCAAACCTCCTGCTCGAGCAGTTCGGCGGCCCGCAGGGCGAGCTCGCGGCGGCCATGCGCTACTTCACCCAGGCGCTTGCCGAGGAGGATCCCGGGCGCAAGGACATGCTGCTGGACATCGCCACCGAGGAGCTCAGCCACCTCGAGGTCATCGGCTCGCTGGTGGGCATGCTCAACAAGGGCGCGAAAGGGCGTCTTGCCGAAGGCGTCGAGGAGGAGGGCGAGCTGTTCCGGTCGCTGCAGGGCGCCGGCAACGATTCGCACCTGACCCAGGTGCTGTACGGCGGCGGCCCGGCGCTGGTCAACTCCGGCGGCCAGCTGTGGAACGCCGGCTACATCGACAGCATCGGCGAGCCGACGGCGGACCTGCGTTCAAACATCGCCGCGGAGGCCCGCGCGAAGATCATCTACGAACGCCTGATCAACGTCACCCCGGATCCCGGGGTGCGCGACGCGCTCACCTTCCTGATGACCCGCGAAATGGCGCACCTGAAGTCGTTCGAGAAGGCGCTCCACGCGATCGAACCCAACTTCCCGCCCGGCAAGCTCCCGGGGATGCCCGCGTTCCAGGAAATGTACGTCAACGCCTCGCAGGGAGAGGGCGACCTGCGAGGCCCGTGGAACAGCGACGACAACTTCGACTATGTCGACGACCCTGCCATGTTCACCGCGGTGGACGGTGGCGATGGCTCGGCGACCGTGGAGCTCGACCCCGCCGAAGAGCGGCTGGTGGACGCGATGGCGGCGCGCACCGCGTCCGACCCGTCGACCAATCCCGTGACCGGCGTGGAGCTCGGGAAATCGCCGGACACCATGCCCAGGACGACCAAGGTGAGCCTGTCCGCCGACGGTGCAGCGGAGGGTCGCGCGCACTGAGGCGGCCGCTCAATCCGCCAGGATGGCGAGGAGCTGGTGCAGCCGGTAGGGCTTGGCCAGGAAGCGCGTGCCCTCCGGGATCGGCGGCAGCTGCGAGCGCTGGTAGCCGGACACCAGGACCACGCGGGCGTCGGGCTGCACTTTGGCCGCCTCGGCCGCCACCTCGAGGCCGGAGAGCCCGCGCGGCATGTTCATGTCGGTGACGACATGGTCGAACCGGTCGGGCCCGCGGAGCAGTTCGATCGCCTCCGCACCGTCGCGCGCCAGCGCCACCTCGTGGCCAAGGTCGCCCAGGGCTTCGGACACCAGGAGCCTGAGGTCGTCCTCGTCTTCCACGAACAGCAGCCTCGGCATCACGTGCTCCTGCAAGCGGGCAGGTGGATGGACACCACGGTTCCTTGGCCGGGGGTGCTTTCCAGCCGCGCGAAGCCGCCCGACTGCGCCGCGAAACCGAAGACCTGGCTCAGCCCCAGGCCGCTGCCACGGCCGACGTCCTTGGTGGTGAAGAAGGGTTCGAACACCCGCGCCTGGAGTTCGGGCGCGATGCCCTCGCCGTCGTCCTCGACGCTCGCGCGGACGTGCCAGCGCGGTGGCTCGTCCGGCCTGTCCGGCGCGGACACCTGGACCAGCGCGGTGGACACCGTGATCCGACCGCCCGCGGGCATGGCGTCGCGGCTGTTGGCGACCAGGTTCAGGAGCGCCGCCTGGAGCTGGCTCGGGTCGACGTCGGCCACGAGAGGTGCAGGCGCGAGATCGACGCGCAGTTCGATCCGCTCGCTCGCCGTGCGACGCAGCAGCGGGGCCGAGTCGCGGACCACGCCGTTGATGTCGAGACGCTCGCTCGCGAGTTCCTGCCCGCGACCGAAGGTCAGCAGCTGGCGCGTCAGCAGGACGCCGCGGTCGGCGGCGCGCATCGCGGTCTCCACGACCCTCGCGGTGCGCGGGTCCGGGTTCTTGCCGACGATGATGTCCAGGCTGTTGACGATCACGGTCAGCAGTTTGTTGAAGTCGTGGGCAAGGCCCAGCGTGAGCATGCCGATCGCCTCCATCTTCTGCGCCTGCAGGAGCGCCTGCTGCGCCTCCTGCAGGCGCAGGCCGGCTTCGTGGCTTTCGGTGATGTCCCGGGTGATCTTGGCATAGCCGAGCAGTTCGCCTCCGCCCCGGATGGGCTCGATCACCACGCTGGCCATGAAGCGGGTGCCGTCGCGCCGGACGCGCCAGCCGTCCGCCGCGACGTGGCCGCGCTCGCGGGCGGTGCGCAGGTTCCGCCAGGGCACGCCGGCCTCCACGTCCTCGGGCGTGTAGAACCGCGAGAAGTGGCTGCCGATCGCCTCCTGCGCCGAATAGCCCTTGACCTTCACCGCGCCGCGGTTCCAGCTGCGCACGATGCCTTCCGGATCGAGCAGGTAGAGTGCGTGGTCGTTGAGCGAGTTCACGAGCAGGGTGAACTGGCGCGACTCGTCCGCGATGTCGGCGGGCGAGGTTGCGATGTCCTGTGCCTGCGTCATTGCTCCCCCCGGATTGTCACGCCACCGTAGGCAGCGCGCCGTGAACACACCGTCAATCCGCGCGCCGGCCCCCTGCGCTTGCCACTGACGCAGCGACGGGAGGACACTCGGCCGGCACAGCGACCGGGAGAACGCCTTGACCGCCAAGCACCCGATGCCCGCGGCCTTCCTGGGCCACGGCAACCCGATGAACGCGCTCGAACGCAACCGCTATACCGAAGCCTGGCGCGCCTTCGGCGCATCGGTGCCGCGTCCGCGGGCGATCCTGGTGGTGTCCGCGCACTGGTACGTGAACGCCACCGCGGTCACCGCGATGGCGCGTCCGCGCACGATCCACGATTTCTATGGCTTCCCCGAGGAGCTGTTCCAGGTCCAGTACCCCGCGCCGGGCCTGCCGGCGCTGGCCGAAGAGGTCGCCGAAGCCGCGAAGCCGGACCATGTCGGCGCCGACATCGACGGCTGGGGCCTGGACCACGGCACGTGGTCGGTGCTCGTGCACGCCTTCCCCGACGCCGACATCCCGGTCGTGCAGCTGTCGATCAATGCGCAGAAGCCGCCTGAGTACCACGTCGGGCTTGGTGCCCGCCTCGCCACGCTGCGCGAACGCGGCGTCCTGCTCCTGGGCAGCGGCAACGTGGTCCACAACCTGCGCGCGATGGACTGGAGCCGGCCCGACGCCGGGTTCGACTGGAACCACCGCTTCGACGACGAGGCCAGGCAGGTGCTGGCCGAGCGTCCGGGCGACGCCGCCGAGCTCATGCGCCATCCCGATTACGCAGCGGCCGCACCGACCGACGAACACTTCCTGCCGCTGCTGTACCTTGCCGGCGCGGCCACGGCGGCGGGACGCGGCGCCGATGTCCTGGTCGAAGGCCCCGCCTATGGCTCGCTGTCGATGACTTCGTACACCCTCGGCGCGGACTGCGGCGCACGTCGGACCGATGGCGGGGGATCCCCGCCACTGCCGGGAAACCTGCATCCCGACACCTCGAACATCTGACGCCGGAGACAGGCCCGCCTCAGCTCCGGGGCAGCTCCAGCCGGAACCAGGTCTCCCCGTCCGCGGAGTCCGCCGCCACGGTCCCGGCATGGGCCTTCGCGATCTGGCTCACCACGAACAGCCCGAGGCCGAGGCTCGTCCGTTCCGGCTGGCCGCTGTAGAGACTGGCGCGGCGCAACGGCTCGAACATGTGTTGCAGGGCTTCGCGCGGGATCGGTTCGCCCGCGTTCCGGACGACAAGTTCCGCGGCGCCGCCGCGGTCCCGCAGCTCTACCCGGACCTCGCTGCCGTCGGCCCCGTACTTCCAGGCGTTCACCACGAGGTTCGCGAGCGCCTCGCGGATGCTCGCCTTGTCGAACATTCCACGCAGCTCGTCCGGGGCATCCAGCACGACACCGGCATCGGGCCGCGACGCCCGCAGCAGGTCGATCTCCTCCCGGCAGGCGGCCGCCAGGTCGACGTCCTTCCGCTGCACCTCGAAGCCGACCCCGATCCTCGAGCGGCTGTACACCAGCAGCCTGTCCAGCAGTCGCCGCATGCTTTCGCCGCTATCGACCAGGCGCTGGGCGGCCCTCGCGACCGGGGCATCGGAGGCCAGCCGGCCGATGTGTTCGGACGTCATCAGGATGGCGGTGAGCGGAGTGCGCAGGTCATGCCCCAGCACCCCCAGGAAGATGTCGCGCCAGCGCTCGACCTCCATCGAATAGTACTCGACGGACTCGCAGATGGCCTCGTCGATGGCTTCGTTGAAGCGGGTCACTTCGGAAGGCAGCGCGGGCACCAGCCTGGGCTCGTCCGCCCATTCGCGCAGCATCATCGAGGCCTTCCTGCAGCGCGAGGAGGCGGACCTGCAGGCCAAGCGCTGACCGGCGCAGCTCAACCCGCGCGCGCTTCCGGCGCCTGCGACGTCGCGGCCAGGATCTCCGCGGCGACGCAGGCGGGGCGGCGTGCGGCAGGCGCCAGCCCGGCCGGCAGGGGAGCGGACCCGCCGCCGGCCGCGGCATGGCGCGGCACGAGGCGGTGCGGGCCGGCCTCGCCGACGCCGGTGCTTCCGCAGCGTTCGCGGGGTCCTGCATCGCCGTCGCGCCTGTCGTGCGCGGCCATCCCGCGCAGCAGGTCGATCGCCCCGGCATCGAGCGGCAGGTACGCGGCGACGCGCAGGCGCCCGTCGGTGCCCCGCGAGACCAGCGCAAGGGTGGCATCGCCGCGCTGCAGTTCCATGGCCGGCCCGTCCGGTGCCGCGGCCGTGGCTTCCAGCGCCCAGCCGTCGCCGCGGGCGATGACCGGGTCGCGGTCGTCCTCGCCGGCAAGGAGTTCGGCCAGGCGCGCCATCGCCGGCGCCAGCCGCTGCCAGTCGACGCGCGGGTCGGCGGCCCGCAGCTGCAGGCCGCGCAGCATCTCGGCCAGCGGCAGTTCGCCGTCGTTCGCCACCGCGGCCTGGAATGCGGGCAGCGCGACGGGGTAGGGAATGGCGGGCAGGCCGAGCACGTCCAGCGCGTCGGCCTTGGGGTGGAGTTCGATCATCTGGTGCATGCGCCCATTGTCCCCGCCCCCGTCGCAGGCGGCGTGACTGCGACATGACCTCCAGGTTGCCTCCACCGCGGCCCGGGCTTGACAAACGGAGCGGCCCCGCCGAAGCGGGGCCGTCCGTGGAACGCAGGGTGGAGGTCAGTGGCCCGACGCTGCGTCGATCGGCTCGTCGCTGTCGAAGATCGCCTTGTCGGCCTTGCCGTGCACCGTGAGGATGCCGGTCAGGCCCTTCTCGGCGCGTGACAGCGCGTGGTCGACCAGGATGTAGCGGCCGGGATAGTCGACCTTGAACTCGACCATGGTCGCGCCACCCGGGGGCACCAGCGTGGTCTGCACGTCCGTCAGCGGCGGGCTGGTGAACGAAGCCAGGTTGTAGACCCGGTCGAACACCTCGCCGATCAGGTGGAAGCTCGAGGTCATGTTCGGGCCGCCGACGCCGAAGAAGATGCGCACTTCCTCGCCCACGTTGGCCGTCATGTCGAAGGTCTTGGTGAGCGCGTCCATCGAGCCGTTGAACATCAGGTGCTCGGGCTTCTCGTCGAGCAGCTTGTCGACCGAGAATTCCTGCAGGCCGCGCGAACCGTGCTTCTGCGCCGTGTACAGCTCGCCCTGCATGACGTAGTACTCCTTGTCGACCTTGGGGAGGCCGCCCTCGGGCTCGACCAGGATCATCCCGTACATGCCGTTGGAGATGTGGTGGGCGATCATCGGCGTGGCGCAGTGGTAGACGAACAGGCCCGGGTGCAGCGCCTTGAAGGTGAAGCTCTTGGTCTCGCCGGGGCGCACCTGGGTCACCGCCGCACCGCCGCCGGGGCCGGTCACGGAGTGGAAGTCGACCGAGTGGATGTTGATGCTGTCCTCGGCGTTCTTCAGGTTGATCGTCACCGTGTCGCCCTGGCGGATGCGCAGGAACGGACCGGGAACCGTGTTGTCGAAGGTCCAGTAGCGGTAGGTGCTGCCATCGGAGAGGCGGCCCTCGACCTCGGTCGTCAGCAGGTCGTAGGTGACGTGCTGCGGGGCGCGGTCGCCGACCGGCGTGCCGACCTCGGCCGGGTCCTTGGCGACGTCGATCGCGGTGCTGACCTCTTCCTTGACGTCGCCGACGATCAGCTTGCCGACCATGCCCGCCAGCTTGTGGCCCGGGATCGTGCAGATGTACTCGAAGGTGCCGCCCTTGGTGGCACGGAACACGATGGTGGTCGACGAGCCCACGCCGACCAGCTGGTCGGACTGGGCGCCGAACTCGGGCACCGCGATGTCGTGCATGGCGCCGTCGTTGTTGGTGATCGTGATCGCGACCACCGCGCCCTCCGCGACGCGCAGGTCGGGGTTGACCACGTCCTTGATCGGGCCGGCGTTGCCGATGAACACCATCTGGCCGTTGGCGATCTCGGTGCGCAGGCTGAAGGTGGCGTCGGCGATCGGGGTGACCGATGCCGGGCCCTGGGCCGCCGCCTCCAGCGGGACGAAGCCACCGGCGGCGGCGAGTGCGAACAGGAGAACCAGGTTCCTCATTGCGTGTTTTCCTTGGCGGATTGAAGTGGAGCGGAGGCGGGGGAGCGGGGCTCCTGCGCCGATGACTGCACGGTAGCGGCGGGAGGCGGTCGCGCTCCATGACCTGGATCAAGCGCATACGTTCGGGTACGGAAACCGTGCGCGCTTGACCTGCGTCAGGGCCGGGCGCCGGTCCCGCTCCGGATAATCCACGTCGAAATGAAATGTGGTGCGCTCATGGAGTGGATCGGCCGGATCGGCCTCGCGGCGGCGCTGCTGCTGCTGGCCGTGCCGACCGCCGGACGCTTCGTGCAGGCGACGGGACATCCCCACCACGCGGCCCTTGCCGCGGCCACGGCCGGCCCGGATGCACATGGGCCGCACCGCGCAGCCGAAGCGGCCTCTGGGGAACGCGCCGACGCACGCATCCCACCGGCGCCCTCGGACGACGCCGGCCCCGACTGCGACTACTGCCCGCTGCTGGCGTCGCTGCTCGTCGGCTTCCAGGCGCCGCCCCCGGTCCAGGCCGCGGCCGGCGCATCGGAAGACCGGCCCACGCCGGCCGCGCCCCTGCGCGCCTGGCTGCATCCCAACGGACTCGGCTCGCGCGGCCCGCCCGCCGGCGCCTGATCCGCCGCAGTCCGCGGCGCGGCGACCCGCGCTGCCCACCAGCATCCCGCTTCCCATGGAGTCCCACCATGTCGATCCCGTCTTGCCCGGCGATCCGTTCCTCCTGCCTGTTCGCGGCCATCGCGGCCGCCCTCTCCAGCCCGCTCGCGTTCGCGAACGACGCGTCCACGGCCGATGCCGCCACCGACCCCACGCGCACCGTGGACTTCGAGGCCCTGGTGGTCACGGCCGCCGCGCCGGTCTCGGCGCTCACATGGGAGACCAGCCCGCGGCTTCCACGGCAGCCGGTGCCCGCGAGCGACGGCGCCGACTACCTGAAGACCATTCCCGGCTTCAGTGCCGTGCGCAACGGCGGCAGCAACGGCGATCCCGTGCTGCGCGGCATGTTCGGCTCGCGGCTGAACCTGCTGACCAACGATGGCGCGATGCCGGGCGCCTGTCCGTCGCGCATGGACAACGCGATGTCGTACATCGCGCCGGAGACCTATGACGCGCTGGTGGTCACCAAGGGCCCGCAGACGGTGCTCTGGGGGCCCGGGGCCTCGGCCGGAACGGTCCGGTTCGAGCGCGACCGGGAGTACTACGCCGAACCGGCCTGGAAGGCGGCCGCAAGCCTGCTCGGCGGCAGCTGGGGGCGCAACGACCAGGTGCTGGACGCGACCTTCGGCGCGCCGCTGGGCTACGCGCGGATCAGCGCCAACCGGTCGGAGTCCGGGGACTACGACGACGGCCGCGGCGAGCGCGTGGGCTCGGCGTGGAAGAAGTGGAACGCCGACTTCGCGCTGGGCTGGACGCCCGACGAGGACACGCTGCTCGAGCTGGGGATCGGCGTCGGCGACGGCCAAGCGCGCTATGCCACGCGCGGTATGGACGGCAGCCGGTTCGAGCGCGGCAATTACAGCCTGCGCTTCGAGAAGGCCGGCATCGGCGACCGGCTGCAGGAGTTCGAGGCCAGCGTGTTCCACAACGTGGCCGACCACGTGATGGACAACTACAGCCTGCGCGATCCCAATCCGGACGGCCCGATGCCGATGCCGATGGCGTCGAACGTCGAGCGCGCCACCAGCGGCGGCCGCGCGGCGGCGACCTGGCGCGGCGCGGAGTTCGAGCTGGTCGCCGGGATCGACGCGCAGGACAGCCGCCACCGGCGTCGCAGTGCGATGGGGCGGGGCGCCTACCGCGCCGTCCCGTGGACCGTCGATGCGCGCTTCGACAACCTCGGCGGCTTCGCCGAGGGCACCTGGTTCCAGGGCGACGAGACGCGCTGGATCGGCGGCGTCCGCATCGACCGCGCCGGCGCCGAGGACGGGCGCCAGGTGCTGGCGGGAGGACACGGCCACGGCGGGCACGCGATGCCCAACCCCACCGCGGGCCGGTCGCGGGACGAGACGCTCGCGGCGGGCTTCCTGCGCTACGAGCGCGACGTCGGCCGCAGGCTGTCCTGGTACGCGGGAGTCGGCCACTCCGAACGCATGCCCGACTACTGGGAGCTGTTTTCCGCCGACATGGGCCCCGCGGGCGCGGTCAACGCATTCTCCGGGCTCGACACCGAGAAGACCACCCAGCTCGACGTCGGCCTGCAGTACCGCGGGGCGCGCTTCGATGCCTGGGTGTCGGCCTATGCCGGCCGGGTCGACGACTTCATCCAGTTCCACTACGTGGACGGGATGGGCGGGCCGATGTCGATGGTCGGAAACATCGACGCCCGGACCGCGGGCGCCGAGCTCGGCGTCGAGTACCGGCCGAAGGACGACTGGACCCTGGGCGGAAGCCTTGCCTACGCGCGCGGCAAGGACCGTGACAGCGGCCGCCCGCTGCCGCAGATGCCGCCGCTGGAAGGTCGCTTCACGGCCAACTGGGACAACGGGACCTGGTCCGCGGGCGCGCTGCTGCGGGTGGTCGACGGCCAGGACCGCGTGGCCGAGGGCCGCGGCAACGTGGTCGGCCGCGACATCGGACCGAGCGCCGGGTTCGCGACCCTCGCGCTCAGCGCCGGCTATCGCATCAACGACGGGCTGCAGCTGACCGCGGGCGTCGACAACGTGTTCGACCGCGCTTACAGCGAGCACCTGAACCTGGCCGGCAACGCCGACTTCGGGTATCCCGCCGACCCGGTGCGCATCAACGAACCGGGGCGGACGTTCTGGCTCAAGCTCAACTACCTGTACTGAGCCCATGCGCGGGGGGCGTGGCGCTACTTCGGCGCCACGACCTCGCCGTTCTCCTTGGTGAACGGCCCTGGCAGCGGCGGCAGGATGTCGAGCACCGCCTCCGGCGGGCGCCCCAGCCGGACGCCGAGGCCGGTGCGCACGAACGGGCGGTTCATCAGGATCGGTTCGGAGACCATGGCGTCGAGCAGGGCGTCATCGGAAAGCGTCGGGTCGTCCAGCCCGAGCTCGGCGTACTTCGCTTCGCCGGCGCGGATCGCGTCGCGGACGCCGAGGCCGGCCTCCCTGATGAGCGCGGCGAGCTGGTCGCGGCCCGGCGGATGCCGGAGGTAGTCGACCACTTCGGGCTCGATGCCGGCGTGGCGGATCAGCGCGAGCGTGTTGCGCGACGAGCTGCAGCGGGGGTTGTGGTAGATCGTCGTCATGGCACAACCCTAGCGGGGCGGGAGGACCTCAGTAGTTGGCCGGCGGGTCACTGGCCGGGAAAGACTCCTGGCCCCATTCCTCCGGCAGCTCCTGACGTTCCTCCCGGTTCGACTTACCGGGACGTTCGGGATGGTTGTGGGTGAACGGCTTGTCCTCGGGGAACTCCCAGGTGAGCTTCTTCTCGGTCGTGTTCTCGGGGGTGGTGTCATCGGGCTGGGACATGGCATGTCCTTCGGGGTCGGCGGATGCTGTCACCACCAACTCTAGCCCGGAAATGTGTCTGGGGACACAGTTAATCGGCGGGGACCAGTTCGACGCTGTCGGCCCAGGTCAGTTCGATGCCGAGGGTGCGCAGCCACTTCATCGGATCGTCCTGGTGGCGGGTGATGCCCTCCACCGCGGTGAGGGTCGTGTCGATGGCGCGTTCGGCGTCCTCCGCGGTGATGAGGCCGGCGGAGGTGGCGGCGGCCAGCTCGTCGATGTCCTGGACGTCGATCGGCTCGCCGGTCACGGAGATGAGGTCGACGTAGAGGTCACGGGTGGACCACACCGCGCCGTCGACGTTGATGTCTGCGACGTCGAAGTAGTAGTCCTGCCGCTGGTTGACACCCTCACGGAAGTGGAAGATGTTGGCACGCAGTCCCAGCTGGGGGAGCAGCCACGACTCCAGGTAGCCGAACTTCGGGTGGTTGGCGCCGCGGGCCATGTAGAGCCCGAAATCGGTGACCCGGTAGGTGTCCACCTCGCGGAGGTAGCCCTTCGGATCCACGTTGACGCGGTCCGTGGTGTCGAAGGTCTCTTCCTTGATCGGGTGCAGATCAGCGGTCACGTCTGGTTACCTCGCATCGATGATGGCGGCCGGGGGGTGCCGGCCTCGTCGTCGCCGGTGCCGGCGTAGAACGCCAGGGCCGAGAGGATGGCATCGCGGGCCTCGCGCGGTAACCACGGCTGTTCGGCCAGGTCGCGGACCTGCGCCACGGTCGCCGGGGTGGGGCGGCCCAGCTCGTCCAAGGGGGAACCCGGGATGGAGGAGGGCAGGCCCGGCAGGGGGGCGGCCGAGGCGACCGGCACAAGGGTGGTCGAGACGGCGAGGGCGGCAGCGGCCACGGCGGTGGCGGCAGCGGTGGAGACGCGGTGCATGGTTGATCCCACGGAGGACCTTTCCGGTGTCAGTCAGTAGTGAGTCACACGAATCACAACAGTTTCGTTACACAACAATATTCACTTGCGTTGCGCAGTCAACCCGAAACGGGCGACTCATTTCTACTGTCGCACTTCGAGACCAGTTCGTTACAAAGAGATCACAATGATTTTCCTGTGAAACCCATAGGGTGAGGGTCATGATCCCGGGACCCCGCCGCGCCGCCCTGACAGCCGACGTTCTCGGGGCCGCCCTCACCCTCACCGCCTGCGGCAACCTCGTCACCGCCGAAGTCCGCGGCGAATCCGCCCTGTCACTCAACGAGGCCGGCGAGGTCCTCCTGCACGTGGACACCTGCGACTACCGCCTCAACGGCGTCGGGGTCTACGAAGGTCGGGAGAAACTCCCGGGCGGCGAGGAGAACGTCCTCATGGGGGAGCTGGCTGCGGACCGGTCCCAGAACGGGCGGGTCACCGTCAACCTCCAGTCGCCCGAGCCGCCGTGGGAGGCCACCGACCCGGTGGCCATGCGGGAGAGCGACGACCTCATCTACATCGTCATCCCGACCCCGGACCGCACCGTCGCCGGCCGGGACGAGGCCATTCCCCAGGTCGCCGCCACGATGACGCAGCTCAGGGCGCTGAAGCCGGGGGAGGTGCTCATCAACGAGTACAGCCACGAGCGGGCCACGGAACTGAACAACAGTGACATCATCGACGAGATCGGCATCCCGGCGGAGGACTTCCGGGCGGAGTGCCCGCCGGGATGACACGGTGACACGATGACACGGTGGGGGGTGACGCGGCGTCGGCACGCGGGACGGCGCGCCCGGCACCGCGTACCGGAGGGAGCCGGGACCGGATAAGACCACCGTCACACACTGGCGATACTGCAGCAC